>Ga0123519_10008842_pt1 | contig 15283 bp, 13 predicted proteins | sample YelNatPaOPRAMG02_FD_87396 | JGI IMG/M metagenome (GOLD analysis project Ga0123519, IMG submission 87396) | Hot spring microbial communities from Yellowstone National Park - Yellowstone National Park OP-RAMG-02 (version 2) | ecosystem: Environmental > Aquatic > Thermal springs > Hot (42-90C) ...
AGCGGCCATCATTTTAGGATATGCGGGGAAGCTGGACTCCCAGGCCGTGGTGGCTCTGCTTTCCGCATCTTTAGGCTACGTCTTCGGGAACGCCCACGGGGTGATCTCGGCGATCTCCTCCCAAAATACCCAGGGTTTGAGGGGGTTCAACGGAAATCCAGGGAGCGTATCTTCCCAGAGCGCGGAGGGGACGTCCAGGAACTCAAAAGAAGTTAAGGAGTAAGAAAATGAAGATCGCCATAGATGCCGGACACGGAAAGGACGGGGATCCTGGGGCCATTGGACCCTACGGGACCAAAGAAGCGGATATAACCCAAGCTTTGGCTCTGAAATTGGGGAACTACATCCTGGCCTTAGGGCATGAGGCTATGCTCTGCGACCGCTCCCTTTATGGTTCAGAGCGCGCTCAAGATGCTTCCAGGAAGGGGTGTGAGATTCTGATTTCCCTGCACACGAACGCTGGGAGCTCCTCCGCTCAGGGGATTGAGACCTGGTTCGCTCACGGCAACGAGGATGGGAAAAGACTGGCCTCAGCGATCCTGGGGGTTCTGACTGCGGAAACGGGGGCTGTCTCCCGAGGGATCAAGGACGATGCTGATTGGCGCCCTTCCTCTGATCCTAACTGGACAGGGGGAATGGGGGTTCTGCGTTACTTCCTGGGGCCTGCGGTTCTCTTGGAGCTTCTTTTTATTTCCAATCCTCAAGAGGAGAAGCTCCTCTCATCCCCGGAATTTCAGCAGAAGTGCGCCCACGCTATCGCCTGCGGGGTGCTGGACTTCATCAATTCCTGGAAGAAGGGTAATCCGGAGGTGAGCAGTTCCTCTCAGGCTCTCGAGCCCTTCCCGGACTTCTCCCCAAATCTGTGGGACGGGAAAGCTCGGAAGATGGCCCTGACTTTGCGCGATTTGGGAATCATCACAGGCTACGAGGACGGGAACTTCAGACCGGATCAATTAATTACCAGGATGGAAGCCACCTCCCTCATCTACCGCGCCCTGTCGTTCTTGGGCAAGCTTCCGCTCCTGAATGAAAAATAGACAAAATACTCTCTTGTTAATTTTGTTGAAAAGGGCGGAGGTTCCCATGGATCTTAATCAGGGCGTTAAAACAACCTCGTTTTAATCGGTTGAAACAGGGGAAGCGGAAAACCTTACGGGCAAGAATACCAATTTTTCTATTTTATCTTATGGCCTCGTTGCTAATTTTCCAAAATTCAATAATGACTCAGGATTTAAGGAATTAAATTCCCATCGGGGTAGCTTTCTTTTTTCGGATCTATACTCTTCTAAAATTTTATAAAAATCTTTTGGAGTATCTATATCAAATAAACATTTAATCTTCTCAAAATATCTACTTGATTCGGCACGAGCAAAAATTTCAAATGGGCCAGGAAATAGGTCAAGATAGAGCAAAGTTTCAGGCCACCATGTTTCAGATAATTTACCTTCCCAATAAAGCTCAGCCCTCATAAAAAGAACAAAATCTGCTTGCATCAAGTATCTGAAATCAATCTCTGTATAGCTGGCTCTATCCTTTAACAGATCAGCTCTTAAAGAGAGTCGGCGCAACTTTAATCTCTCGTTTCTATATTCGAGAGATCTCATATACTGTCTAAAAACGTGGAAAAAGACCATAACATTGCGCCCATAATCTGAAATACCCGGAACATAGTATCCTTGTCTTAAGAGCATTGCGGCTTGTTGAAATCGTTCAAATTTTAAAAGAATTGAAATTGCGTATAAAAACAGTTCATGGATAAGGAACCTGAAGTTATCAAAATCCCATTTGTTCCAAGCAGTCACATCCTTTGGTCTGAACATATATGGAATCAGAGATTCAAAAAACCTATGAAGGCCTTCAATAAATTCCTCTTTAGGATTATATCTGGCAAGTACCAAGAAAACTTGAATGGCTTCATTCCTATAGGGCAAGAAGGCTTCAATGTTCTTTATCACGACTTCATCGAATTCACCTTCATAATCTTTAATTCTAAATTTTTCTAAATTTTGAGCAAAAACCTCAAAATATTCATTCAAAGCTCCAGCTGCATAACCCTTTTCATTTTTAATGGCGTCAATTGCTCTATTAAAACTTAAAGTGGTTCCTAAAGATATGGATCCACTCTCTGAGAGAAAGGATGGTTTCTGTCCCAATTCAGGCTTTGTATACAATGGCTGATCGTATATCCACCTCAACAATCTCTCGAAATTTTCAATATATTTATCTGGTTGGCTTAAATCTATGTATATCCTTGAGCTGTAGTAGGCAGGAAGATAGGGCTTTCCTTGTTCATCCTTTTCCACAATAACGGCGACAAATTTATCCTGTTGAACTTTTTCATAAATCTCTTTGGAGATTATCTGGGTTTCGGTACCTACTCCACCCTCTCTGCGATCCGCCTTTTCTGCATAGACACGATCGCAAATAATAATGACCTTTTTAATTTCGGGATCAGTAACCATTTTTTCCATAAAAGCAATAGCATCATGGCCTTCTCGAAGATCCCACTTATCCAAAATAACATCAGCACCCGATTCTCTTAATCGTGTGGCAAAGTCAATTACCCATTCTTCATGATTAGGACTGCTCCAACTGTACGATATAAAAACCTTAGGGCTATCCATTTATGAATTCTCCACAGCTTAAATGATTGGATCGAGTCCAGCAATCCCACCCAGTTCGGAAAATCAAATAAGTTGCGGAAGGAGATTCGAAAATATGAGAGATATTCCTCTTATCCGCTTTTAAGAAAAACCACCGAAACCACCACCGAAACCAAAATCCACTTATAATATTGGCAATTTCTCTCATTTTCTCCCTTACCTTTTATTTTTATGCTTAAAGCGCTCCAAAGAGTTATTCAAAAAAATTTTATCACTCTAATAGGAAGCAACCAAATCTTCCTCTAACCCGAACCCTTAAACCTAAGTTGGACAACACAAATGATGGGCAGCGCGGAGACGGCGCGGGGCCGCCTTGAGAAGCGCCTCGAGAAGCTGACCGGGCCATCAACTACCTGGCCCGAGTGGTGGCGGAGATGAAGGTGAAGCAGGCCGAGGCCAAATCACACCCCGAGCGGGAGTAGTACTGATCATTTTTCTCAGGCTTTGGAGGTATCAGAAATCGTAAGGAAATAGCAATCCTGGAATAATCAACCCACCTTATCCACTAAAAACTACCGCGATTTTCCCGAATATCCTGCCGAATTCCACACCATATCCAGAGCTTCCTTCAATATTTCATCAATTTGCACTCCAAAGTCTTCTATGACCCCCTCAGAAAGAAGAAGATCATTTCGATCTATTTCATGATCGGGCAGTTGAAACAGCAGATCCGATGGGTTTTTGCCACACCGTAGCCTTTTACCTCCAGTAAACTGTGCCAGAAGAAAAAAGGCGGCGGCGCACTGATTCCTTTAAAAAGTTCAAGAGTTTTTTTAAGAAATTGCTCATTAATTGCTCGAGGTAATCGATGGAAATTATCTTCTTGGATGATTCGGTATTCGTAATTAGAAAAACTTGTACTAGCTCCGTAGCTCCCCGCCTGAAGAACTGATATGCTGAATGATATCCTCCTCTATAATAAGGTTCAAAAGCAACAATTCCGTCGAAGTTAAACCGAACCGAATTACCAAAATGTTGAGGTAATTCAAGACTTTCCATAGTGCTCTTTACTATTTTTCAGGTCAATGGCTGATGAAGGGTCCAGAAAACTTAGCGGTACTAGATGGAAGACTGCCATCGCTCCCTCAATAAGGGCAAGGGATATTCCCCTTTTATTTTTTCTATTCGACTCAGGTAAAAAACTTGGATTCTTTCTAAATTTTTCCCAAACTGAGAGAAGTTGTCTCAAATCTCGTGATAATCAAAAGCATGTCTTCCTCTTAAATCTCGCCCGAAGAACCGCTCATGGCCCCTTAATTGCAGGGTAACCTTGTGTGGGGCGCGCCAGCTCTTGGGGACCCTAACCACCAGGGCCCAGCCCTTTTCTCCGCTCAAGTCTATAGTATGAAATTGCGCGCCCGGGATGTGTGGTTCAACTCCATTCCGAAGTAAATTCTCCAGGAAATTAATTTGTTCGTCTGGATTTTCTGCCTGGAGGCCGCATATCTCAACTAGAATCCCCTCCTTCCCTCTTATTCCGTAGATAATATCTCCTCCATCGGCGTTTGCAAAAGAAGAGATGTCTGCTAAGAACTCCTTTTTAGCCTCATTAGTTCGCCCGGGAAGCTGACTCTTGTACTCTTATAACGGCTCTCGGGAACTTTGTTTTCTATTAGGCTCTGGAGATCCCCCTCGCAGATTTTGGATAAGCTTTTCTCTCTCAGATTCATTCCTGCCTCCTTTCACAGAGGAATATATTATCAGTTCTTTTTTTCAGGCTTTAACGCCTATTTTTAAATTTAATCAACATATCGTTACTGTCAAAAAGAATTTAGTAGGAGCTTTCAAAAAAGGAGCCTCTTTAAATTCTTCCTTGACACTCAAAGCCAAAATAGGTCCTCATGAAAAACTTACTCATAATTTGGAAATTAGCAACTGTGAGAAGGAGATTCTCCAGGAAGGATTGCAACCCATCCTGAAGCTTGCCTAAACCTTCTTCTCCTCCCCGGACCACGAATTGGCCTAAGAAAGGGAGCCTGGTCTGACCCCTTGACAACTCTTTATAATGTTATAATATTACAATATTATAACATTTACTGCCTAATTCTAAAGAATTAAAGGGGATACTTAATGAATAAAATATTAAATTTAGATTTAGATAGAAATAGTGCAGTTCCTTTGTATTATCAGATTTACTCCACCCTAAAAAGTGCAATAGAAGAGGGTGTTTATAAACCAAACGAGCGTTTATTGAATGAAACCGAATTAATGGAAAAATTTGGAGTAAGTCGGGCCACTGTTCGTCTTGCTTTGCAAAAATTGGAGTACGAAGGTCTAATTCTGCGAAAACAGGGAAAAGGGACGCTGGTCCTTCCGCCCAAAATTAATGTTAAAATTACCAATTTGTTCAGTTTTTCCAAGGAGCTTGAGAGGCTGGGCTATCGCCCTGGGACGCAATTGCTTAAAAAAGATTACATTAGAATCGACCAATCCATAGCAAAAGAACTTCAACTCACCCCGAAAACCAAAGTTCTTCGCCTGATAAGGCTAAGAACGGCTGATGAACTTCCAGTTGGAATTTGTACATCTTATCTTAACTTGCCAGAATTTCCAGAAGTTCAAAACCAAGATTATACTCAGCTGTCTCTTTACGAAATTATAGAAAAGAAAATAGGGCTTAAAATTATTAGAGCTGAAGAGCGTATCGTTGCAGATATAGCTAGCCGAAAAGAGGCAACATTATTAGGGTTAAAGGCGAATTCCCCTGTACTAAGGATTTACAGGACTACTTATGTCCAAGGAAATATTCCTATTGAGACAGTATATGCTGTTTTTAATGCGAAAGTTTACTCATTTTATACAGAATTATTTTGTTAAATAACCTAAATTTTTGCCGCTTGGAGGTGGTAAAAGCAAACAAAGATCTTAATTCAAAATAAAAAAGATCTTAATTCAAAATAAAAAGGAGGAAATTTAATGAGAAAAATTAGTAAGGGAGTCTTTATGTTTTTGGCGCTCACGATTATTAGTGCATTGTTCCTTACTAACTGTGCCACAACATCGACTCCAACATCGACGCCAACGTCTACTCCAACTTTGGCAACAACATCGACTCCAACATCGACCCCAATGGCCAAGTGCAACAAACGCGTTGCACTAATAATAGCGCAGGGCGGGCTTGGTGACAGATCATATAACGATTCTGGTTACGCTGGACTAACTAAAGCTGCTCAGGATTTTGGAGTTGAGGTTAAGGCTATTGAATCCCCTGATCCTGTAGGTATGGGGGAACAACTTCTACGGGAAGCAGCCAAGGCTGGCTTTGATCTTGTAATTACACTGGAATACTCACATTTTGATCCCCTTTCCCGGGTAGCTCCTGATTTTCCCAATACAATGTTTGCTATCGTGAACATAGAAGTCAAAGCCCCGAACGTCGTTTCGGTGATCTTCAAGGAGCATGAAGGATCATTTTTAGCTGGTGCTCTTGCTGCTCTCGTCGCAAAAGACACTAATATTCCAGGTATTCGCGGTACCAAGACCATCGGCGTGATTGGAGGGACTAAGTCACTTGGAATAGACAAGTTCATAGTTGGATACGAGGAGGGAGCACATTATATCGATAAAGACATCAAAGTGTTAAAGACTTACTCAGAATCTTTTGGCGATCCAGCTAAGGGAAAGGAATTAGCCTTATCTATGTTTGAGCAAGGTGCGGATATAATTTATCAAGTAGCAGGTGGCACCGGGGAAGGGATTATTGCAGCAGCAAAAGAAACGGGCCATTATGCTATTGGTGTGGACTCAGATCAGGATTACATAGCACCTGGCCATGTGCTAACGAGTATGTTGAAACGCGTGGATATTGCCGTGTATGACTTGGTAAAACGTCTCTGCGATGGCACACTTAAAGGTGGTACTGTTGTTAATTATGGTCTGAAAGAAGGCGGTGTCGGCCTAAGTGAGATGACGTTCACTCGTCAGCTAATCCCCAAGGCTTATGTTGAACAAGTGAACGAGCTCCGCAACAAGATCATAAATGGCGAAATCAAGGTCACCGACGTAACAGCTACTACATCTCCCTAAGAAAAACTTTATAGGTAAACTGGTGGTGGCTTTACAATTGTAAAGCCACCACCAGTAATAAAACTAAAAAATCATATCATTCATCTTAAACAAGAGGTCAAAATGTCTTATCTTGAAATGCGCGGAATCACTAAAAGGTTCCCCGGGGTCTTAGCTGACGACGCCGTTAATTTTTCTGTTGAACAAGGCGAGATTCATGCTCTCGTGGGTGAAAACGGAGCCGGAAAGACTACCCTAATGAGAATTTTATATGGAATGGAAACCGCTGACGAAGGGGTAATTATTCTACGTGGAAAACAAGTGCAAATTCCTAATCCTAAGGCTGCTATTGCGCTTGGTATCGGAATGGTACATCAGCATTTCCAGTTAATACCTTCCTTAACAGTAGCGGAGAATGTTGTACTTAACCTCGAACCCAGACGTGGAGGCTTTTTTATCAAAAAAGCCGCTGTACGTACTGTCAGAGAACTTTCAGAACGATTTGGCCTTAATATCGACCCACTAGCACATATAACCGAGCTCTCGGTCGGCGAACAGCAACGTGTGGAAATTTTGAAACTCCTCTACCGTAAGGCGGAGTTGATCATCTTAGATGAGCCGACGGCGGTTCTAACCCCTCAGGAAACTCATGACCTCTTTGAAGTTTTGCGTCGCTTTAAGGCCGAAGGACGTACGATTATTTTTATCACTCACAAATTAGGAGAGGTATTGGAGATTTCTCAAAGAGTTACGGTGCTGCGCCGAGGCCGTGTTAGCGGTGTGCTTGAGACTGCAAATACTAATGAAATAGAGCTCGTCCAGTTGATGGTCGGCCACGAGATAATTCCCACAATCAAGGAACAAATTGCCCAAGCTTCCCAGGAGGTCGTGTTAGCAGTGGATAATTTGGAGGTAGAAGATGATCGTGGCTTTAAGGCTGTAGACGGCGTTTCCTTTGAGGTGCGGCGCGGGGAGATCGTGGGAATTGCAGGGGTAGAAGGAAATGGTCAACGTGAACTAATAGAGGCTTTAGCTGGTTTACGATCAGTTTCGCATGGAACGATTCGTTTGGATGGAGTAGACATCACTTATGTGCCAAATAGGGCGAGACGGGAAAATGGTCTAGCGGTGATCCCGGCTGATCGTTCTGTGGAAGGGCTTAGTTTATCATCTACCATAGCAGAGAACCTGATCTCTACCCGCTACTACTGCTCTCCATATTCAAGAAGAGGATTTTTAAATCTATCCTTAATCAACTCTTATGCTTATAATCTTATAAAGCGTTTCGATATTCGGACTAACAGCCCAGGGTTTCCCGCAGGAATACTCTCCGGTGGTAATTTGCAGCGAGTAGTAGTGGCGCGAGAATTAGCAAGTATGCCACGGATATTAATTGCAGCTCATCCAACGCGTGGGTTAGATGTTAGTGGCACCAATGCCGTACACCAAGAAATGTTGAAATTCAGACACGAGGGACTAGGCATTTTACTCGTCTCTGCTGATTTGGAAGAAATCCTTAGCCTTTCCGATCGCATTTTGGTTATGTATCGCGGAAAAATTGTAGGTGATGTTAAACCAAGTGAAACCAATCAGGTAAAGTTAGGAATTCTAATGGCTGGCATAACTCAAATTCAGGAGGGCTCAAGACAATGAGGAGTATGACATACGTCTGGTGGCGGGAAATCCTACGGGTTATCCTTACTTTAGCAACGGCGTTCCTAATAGGGGCCATGATAATGTGGCTATCGGGCAAGAATGTTTTAATGGCTTACAAAATTCTTTTTTTAGCTGCGTTTGGTAGTTCATCGGCTATAGCTGATACACTACTTGCAGCTACTCCGCTCATCTTTACCGGGCTAGCGACAGCGGTCGCCTTTCGTGCAGGGGTATTCAATGTAGGAGTGGAAGGTTCTTTATACCTCGGAGCTTTTGCGGGAGCATGGGTTGGTTTTACATTGAAAGCTTTGCCGGGGCCATTAATTATTGCTCTGGCACTCTTAGCTGCAAGTCTTGTAGGTGGCTTTTGGGCGTTGATCCCAGGGTACCTTAAAGCAAGATTACGGATGGATGAGATTGTTACCACGATTATGTTAAACTATGTTGCTATTTATTTTACTAGTTATTTGGTAAATTATCCTTTTTCTGTCCCAGGTCTAGCTAATGCCATGTCTCCTGTCATCGCATCCAGCGCAATAATGCCACGTCTTATGCCGCCTTCACAACTAAATTTTAGTTTCATTCTTGCCCTCTTGGCCGTAATCACTGTAGCTATTTTCTTTAATCGAACATCATTAGGATATGCGCTAAGAATTTACGGAGCTAATCCACTTTTTGCACGCTGGAGTGGGATACCTTCCAGCGAGGTGATCCTGAAAGCAATGATGATCAGCGGAGCCCTTGGCGGTTTGGCAGGTGCAGGGCAAGTGCTTGGCGTAAATTATCGCTTTATAGCAAATTTCTCACCAGGCTATGGTTTTGATGGAATCACCATTGCCTTGCTAGGAGCCAATTCCCCCTGGGGTGTTCTATTCGGTGCGTTACTTTTTGGTGCATTGCGCAGCGGAGGTTCAACCCTAGAGCTAATGATGGACGTCCCGTTAGAGCTGATCCGCATTTTAGAAGCAACTATTATTTTCTTCGTGACAGCACAGTTCACGCTTAAGTGGATTAATCGAAGGCGCATGAAAGCCTTACCAACTAGTTAGCTAATAAAGGAGATCCAATGGAGACTTTTGTCAATATTTGTTTTTCAACACTGCGCATGGCTACTCCACTTATTTTTGCAGCAATAGGCGGAGTGTTTAGCCAGCAGGTAGGGTTGATCAATATCGCTCTTGAAGGGTTAATGCTGATCGGGGCTTTTACCACAGTGCTTGGTGCATTCTACCTAAATAGTGCACTGTGGGGGGTACTTATGGGGATAATAGCAGCGATGTTACTTGCTCTAATCTTCGCTTTCTTTGTTATTCGCCTTCGAGCTAATCTAATAGTTGTTGGTCTTGCAGTTAATCTCCTTGCTCTAGGCCTAACCAAATACCTTTTGCAAGTTCTTTTTGCTACTAGGGGTGCATTCGCGCCTAAAAACCTTCCTAACTTGCCGCCAATTGACATTCCAGTCCTGAGTGCCATTCCTATTCTTGGCGACATCTTTTCAGGTCACAGTTTTCTCGTGTACCTTTCATGGCTCTTTATTTTCCTCACTCCAATCTTTTTATATCGTACTGTCAATGGTTTGCATATCCGCGCTGTTGGTGAGAATCCTAACGCAGCTGAATCGGTAGGTATTCCTGTTAAGCGGGTGCAGTACTGGGTTTTAGTCTTAAGTGGGGCTTTCTGCGGTTTAGCAGGTGCCCAGCTGTCACTTGGCAATTTACAACTGTTTTACCAAAATATGACCAATGGCCGTGGCTTTATGGCCTTAGCAGCAGTTTATTTTGGACAAGGAAGACCATTGCCATCAGCTCTTGCCTGTTTGCTTTTCGGCTTTTTTGATGCTGTTCAGATTCGGTTGCAGACTACGATTGGGATTCCACCACAATTGACTCAGATGCTTCCATATTTAATCATTGTCATAACTCTTGCTCTTATTTCCTTACGCTATGTGCGCCAGAGATCATAGGCTTTCAGAAGGCTTTATGAAATTGGACGTCCTTTCCACAGGATATGCCAGTCTTGATTTTGTTATGCAGGTAAACCGTGCTCCTCAGCCAGGTGAAACAGGAATAATTATAGACGCAAGCGGACTTGAGAAAGTTACTCCTGGTGGTTGTGCTTGTAATATAGCCGTGGCATGCTCAAGACTGGGGCTAAAATCTGGTGTTGTAATCGTGCTTGGTGATGATCCAGAGGGGCAGAATTACTATAATAAGCTTGCTGCTGAAGGCGTAGAGGTAAGAGGCGTACAATTGATTCCGGGAGGGCATAGCCCGCGATGCTTTTTGTTCGTTGACCCAGAAGGCCGCCATCAGACATTTTATTACCCTGGTATAAGTGATCGCGACGATATTAGCTTATCATTGGATAACTCTCTTGCATTGGGAACCCGTTGGGGTGTAATTACCGTTGGAAACCCTACCTTTAATCGTACAGTTGCTGACTGGCTTGCACGGCTCGGCGTCCCCCTTCTCTGGTCCCTTAGGGATGACCCACATGCATACCCCCGTTCATTAGTCGAGCGGTTAGTTGATCTTAGTCAGATTTTAGTAATGAATGAGGATGAGGCACGATTATTAAAAAAAATGCTTAATCTAAGCACATTTTCCCCATTACTTGAGCGTAACATTCGTGCGATTGTTCTAACTTTAGGTGCTTGCGGAAGCCAAATTATTGAAGCTGATTGCACAATAGACATACCTGCTGTGCCTCCTAAAATAATAGTCGATCCTACTGGTGCAGGTGATGCATTTACCGCGGGTTTGCTTTTCGGTCTTTGTCACAATCTCCCACTTGAAGTAGGAGCGCGGATCGGATCAGTAACAGCATCCTTTGTACTTGAGGCTTTGGGCGCGCAAACGAATTTGCCCAATCTGGAGAAGGTTTGCGAAAGATACCTGACTACGTTCGACAAGGACTTGCTCAAAATAATAGAGAGAGGTGAATGATGGAAATCGCATTAATCTTGGTTGATGTGATTAATGAGTTTTTCCTTCCAGAGGGAAGAAACTATTACCATGGATACTTCTCTATTTTTCCTAATATCCAACGTTTACTCAGTTCTGCGCGTCGAAATAAATTAACCATCGTTCACGCAATGGAAGGTCATCTCCCCGATCATAATCATGATTTCGAGTGGAGAAAGCTGCCCAAACATGACATCCTTGGCTCGTCCGAGGCTGAGCCAGTCAAAGGATGTGAACCTCTTCCGGGCGAGCGTGTGGTACGCAAGCGTCGCTACAGTGCGTTCTTCGCTACCGATTTAGATCTATACTTGCGTGAGTTAGGAATAAATTGTGTGGTTATCGTTGGTGTGAAAACCAATGTATGTGTACGTGCAACAGCTCAGGACGCTTTCGCATTAGGATATAGCGTAATGGTGGTGAGAGAAGCGGTAGGCTCTAATTTCCCTCATCTTCATGAAGCAAGTCTCGAGGACATCGATCGTTACATGGGCCGCGTAATCTCCCTTGATGAAGCACTGGTGCTCTTAGAAAAGCAAGGTCAAAGAAACTGATAATAAAGGAAAGGAAGTAAATGGCGAGTAAGAAAGTATGGTATCTTAAGTGCGCTGCGGAAGATTGCGCTCCATATGTTATTTTAGTTGGCGACCCAGCACGTGTTCGCTTATTTGCCAATAAATTAACTGGTGCACACGTGGTTGCACGGAATAGAGAATTTACCACTCTAACTGGAACACATCAGGGGTTACCAGTATCTGTTATCTCCATAGGTATTGGTTCTCCAGCTGCGGCTCTTGCAATGGAAGAACTGTGGGAGCTTGGTGTCCGTGTCGTTGTTCGTGCTGGAACGGTAATGGCTTTAAAAGCATCCCTTGGCGATTTTGTCCTTGCGCAAGGAGCTGTGCGTTTTGAAGGAACTTCTACTACATATTTGCCCCTCGAATTTCCTGCTCTGGCCGATGTTGACCTCCTTTTTACTTTCCAGCAGGTTCTTGATGACTCTTGCGTGCCTTATTCTGCGGGACTCGTTGCTACTTCTGATGGGTTTTATACACAGCTTTTTTATCACGGGCTAGCAGAACGCATTCCTTCCCGCGATGATATGGGACTGACCAAATTCCTGACCAAGCACGGTGTCATAGCTGCTGATATGGAGACATCGGCTATTTATATCACTGGACAGTACCTTGGGATAAAGTGTATAAGCCTTTGCGTGGCAACAGTAGACGGACACACGCAAACAATGATGAATCCCTCAAAAAGAACCGCCAAAGAAAGTCAACTAGCGAAGATAGTGCTTAATGGATTAAGCGCGTTCGCAAAAAATCTCGAAAAAGCTATTAAGAGCGAAAAAACAAACGAGCAAAAATGATCCTGTTTTTAAAGACTGGTAAGCCAATAACATTTTAAGCTAAGTGAAGACGGGAGGTTAAATCTTGGAGAAAGTTCAAAAAATCTTAAAGCTGTTTGAACACAAAAAAGTAATTATCGGTATGGTACATCTTTTACCGCTCCCGGGATCGCCAAGATATGCCGGTTCGTTAAACGCCATTACCGATGCAGCCTTATCCGATGCTTTGGCGTTAGAAAAAGGCGGTATTGATGCAATAATTGTGGAAAATTTTGGCGACTTGCCCTATCCCCCAGGACAAGTGCCAACAGTATCTTTACTTGCTATGACCCGCATAGTCACAGTTTTGTCAAAAGAGATTTCTCTTCCAATCGGGATTAATGTACAGTTTAACGATTGGCGCAGTGAGCTCGCTATGGCCTATTCGTGCAGTGCAAGCTTTGTGCGAATAGAAGGGTTTATAGATAATTTGCTTACTGATTCCGGTTTTGTCTCCGCATGCGCTGCTGACGCAATGCGCTATCGCCATGAAATTGGTGCAGATGAAGTAGCAGTCTTAGCTGATATTCAGGTAAAAGAAACAATTCCATTGGGAGAGCGCTCAATCCAGGATGCAGCACTTACAGCGGTAAAGAACCTTGCCGATGCAATTATTGTAACGGGGCAGGCCACTGGAGCAGAGACACCTATTGAAGCGGTACGAACGGTAAAACAAACAGTTTCTTGCCCTGTACTTGTTGGAAGCGGACTCAATTTAACGAACGCTTCTGCCTTACTGTCAATCGCCGATGGCGCAATTGTTGGCAGCGCGTTGAAGGTTGAGGGCAAAGCCGAAAATCGAGTTGATCCAGTTCGAGTCCAAACTCTAATTGGCGCAGTGCGGAGGTAAAGCTACAATGCAACGTTTACAGATGTTAATTAATGGGCAGTGGGTGGATTCTATTTCCAAAAATCTGGCAACTATTAGAAATCCAGCCAACCAAGAACCAGTAGCAGAGATTCCAATTGGCACTCGCGATGATGCGCGTCTTGCTCTTGAGGCTGCGTACCGTGCTTTTCCCCAATGGGCTAAGACTACAGCTCAACAGCGCGGAATAATATTACACGAAGGAGCAAGACTGGTTCGAAAACGCCTTGACGAGATTGCAAGACTCTTGACGTTGGAACAAGGAAAGCCCTTAAAGGACGCAAAAAAGGAGATACTTTTTGCAGCTGAGGTGCTTGATTATTACGCAGAGGAGGGAAAGAGAATTTTTGGTGAGGTAGTTCCGACTACCTCACCGTTCATCCGGAGTTTTGTGATTAAACAGCCTATAGGCGTAGCTGCACTTATCACCCCATGGAATTTCCCAGTAGATCTGTTAGCATGGAAAGTCGCCCCTGCCCTCGCGGCAGGATGCACGATTGTAACAAAGCCACCTAGTGCAGCACCACTTGCTGCAACAGTTTTCATCGGCGCCATCCACGATGCGGGCGCACCTCCAGGAGTCGTTAATGTCGTTCTCGGCCCTGGCCGAGAGGTTGGGGCGGAGCTGGTTGAGAACCCTATTTCACGCAGGATAGCTTTTACCGGAGAGTCAAGCACTGGCAAGTGGATTATGGAGCGTGCTTCACAACGTCTTAAGCGAGTCTCATTAGAACTCGGAGGGCAATGCCCTCTCATCGTCTGTAAAGATGCTTCACTTGAAAAAGCAGTGGCTTCCGGTGTGCGGCGTGCATTTTCCAATATGGGGCAAATTTGCATCAGCGTCAACCGAATATACGTTGCTAACGAAATCGCTGATGAGTTCATTGCTAAGTTTGTGGAACGGACCCGTGCTCTGAAAATAGGTAATGGTTTAGACAAAGATGTGGACCTGGGTCCAATGTTCAATGAAGAAACGCGGCAGAAAACACGCGAGCATATTGCAGACGCATTAAGAAAAGGGGCTAAACTCCTTTATGGAGGACGAGAACCAGAAGGTAAAGAATACAAGCTTGGCTTTTTCTTTCTTCCAACTGTACTTATAGACGTTAACCACAGTATGAAAGTAATGAAGGAGGAAACCTTTGGCCCTGTCGCACCAATTATGCGTTTCAGGGCACTGGATGAGGCCTTGGAACTTGCTAACGATACTCCTTATGGCCTCGCTGCCTATATTTTTACGAACAATCTGGATACTGCTATTTACGCGGCTGAGAAGCTTGAGGCTGGTGGAATAGGCATAAACGTGAACGATGTGTCAGAATTACAAGCTCCGTTTGGCGGCTGGAAAGAAAGTGGGTTAGGCCGTGAGTTATCCCACTATGGACTTGAATCATATTTGGAGATCAAACATGTTCGCTTAGAACTGCAGGAGAACATATGGTAGTGAAAAAAATTCTATGTCATTCCCCTAAACCGCAACCAGTGCCTCCTCTGACTGAAACATTGTACCATATTTCTCATTCCTGATCTCCTCTAAAGCCACCTTGCTCAGATAAAATTAGAAAATTGAACCTTTCAGAGACTGACTAAGCATCTTATAGGACCCTAAGAATAGAGGGCAGTGCGGAGGCGGCACGCAGGCGGTGGGGAGGATGGGTCTGGCCAGCGCCTGCGAGGGAGCAGGCGTTCCCTGCGACTGGTGCCGCCGGAGCTGGGCGGGTGGGGATAACTAACTTGGCGG
>Ga0123519_10008844_pt1 | contig 15282 bp, 20 predicted proteins | sample YelNatPaOPRAMG02_FD_87396 | JGI IMG/M metagenome (GOLD analysis project Ga0123519, IMG submission 87396) | Hot spring microbial communities from Yellowstone National Park - Yellowstone National Park OP-RAMG-02 (version 2) | ecosystem: Environmental > Aquatic > Thermal springs > Hot (42-90C) ...
GCGGCACTGACGCTGTCACGGGACGAGCTCCAGTCTCCGGGGAAGTATGAGCGGATTACGAGCCTAGGTGCGCTTGGCGTTATCGCACGTGACGGCCTGGTCGAACCGCTGGATACGGCCGCTCGAGCGTTGCGCGAGCAGGAACTCGTCTATGTGACGTTCAGTGTCTCGCTTGAGCGAGACGGGGATGCATTTGTGCGAGGTCGTGTCCGCACTCGCTTTCGGAATGAGAGCTGTGATCGATGTGCAACTCGCTTGGAGATGGAGGTCCGCAGTTCGTTTGACGTTTGGATGGCGTCTCGTGAGGACGCCGTTCCCAACGCCGAAGCCGGCGATCCGCGCATCGAGGAAGCCATCGAGCCTTTCCATGCTGGTATTGAGGAGGTCGACTTTACCAAGCATGTCCGGGAAGCCATATGGTTGGGCATTCCCTCTCGGGTGCTTTGCGCAGACCAGCAGTTATGTCGGACGCGGATGCAGCAGATAGGTTGGCAGTTTTCCAGCAACAGTGGGGACGCCACCATCCAAAACTTTGGGCCTGACGACCTGGTGACTCGAAACCAGCAGCGGTCGCCATCGGTAATCCCTCAGAAAGATGCCCGGAAAAGTTCAAAGAAAAAAGAGATCCAACCAGGACAGCGACAACCGCAGACTACGACTCAGGCGATGGCTGTCGACACACGAACACTGCGGAGCCTGGCAGCGCGCAACCCAGAAGCTGCCAAAAAGCTCTCCGAAATACGAGAGCGCCTGCTCTCCGGTGAAAATGAACAGCAGACGCCGCCCAGATCGCCGTCGTCGGAGGGCCCTCATGAGTCACACCCTAGAATATGAGTGCATTTCGCTGCCGACACCGACCCGTCACCACCCTTCCATGGACCGTTTTGATTGCGAGTAGTGGAGAGCACCTATTTCATCAATACAGCAGCGGTTGCCTCGTCGAGATGTACCAGACCTGCAATAGATCAGTTTGCGATCAGGCAACTCGGATCATTTATCAATCTGCCTCTGTAAACGGAACTCTGAGGTGAATATTTGAGAGCACCTGCTCGGTTATTCGTTGCGAACACACGGGCTCAGTTTCGCGACGCTACCAGGCGCGTCGGCACGAACGCACCAGCAGCAGCTGGTGCTGCGAGTCGCTGGAACGGGTGCAATTGCCGTTATTCAATAACCATAAACGAATGCCAAGCGTTTCAGGATCCACGCAAGGAGCTTTCCCTAGAGCAACGCATGTGGTACATGAAAACCGGAAATATAAGCGCTCCCTTTGGACCATGGTCTTCATTTTACTCGTGCTAGACTAGATCGGGACATGTCCGATACCTCGGGCCTATGATCTCGTATTGCGGTCTCTTGCCATTGTCATCAAAACTGGCCTTTGGGGGCTTTTTCTGTGACTGCTTCCGTTTTCACGATCTCTTAGCTCCGGATTTCTAAACGCAGGTCACTCCTGTCGCATTAGGTCCGCAATCTCTAACCAACGGGTGTTGAAGGCAGTTGTCAAGTCCCGATTACGCCACTTCAGGCTACCATCAACGCTTTTTTAACGCACGTGGAAGGTATAGTTGGGATCTCTGAACCGCTTGCCATTTCCTTTTTCTCTGGATACAGCATCAAAGCGCCTTTCGCAGCGGTGACACGTGACCGTGTTCAGATGTTCCCGCATATCCATTGTAGCTCCGGCTTCGGTCGCCGTCCTGTGGCGCGTCAACGCTTGCTTCATCGTTCTGCGAATGCGCTTGACGAGTACGGAACGCAACCCTGGATGACCTGTTTCGTTTCCGCGCCCGATACCGTGCCCGAGAATCATCGGGGTCTGCTGGGCGAGCCTATCGCCGCGTACGCTACCCGCTGCACACGCTCGTGTACGCAGTTCGATTCGATTCAGGATTTGTGGGACGCGATGTTGTTCACAATGAAATCTGTACTAGGAGGAGAACTCTGGCTGGAGCATTCGTCTGGAAATTTCGATACGTCTACGCAATCTATTCGCGCACAATGGCAACGTACTCTCCACTGAAAACAAACCCTACAATGACGAAAACCGTGGCCCCAAATCCTTCTCCTCGGCAACAACAGAAGAGGTGGGAGCCTCTGGGGACGTGTCCCCGGACAGGTGTCACGTTACTGCTGTCGAATGCAGTTTCGTCGATGGCCACAAATCAGAAGAGGATTTGTCTTCTGAACGAGGTCGATAATTATTTGATTCGAGAATTTTTGTGAACTTTCGGCATGAGCTCGTAAAAAAGACGTCAAGCATTTCTACTCGTCAATGCAGTGGCTTGAATTGCCGCACCCACCAGTTGCCTTGGAAGAGAAACATTGAAATCCTGAAAAATGCATGATTTGAGCACGCTTCACCAAAGACAAGGAGAAGAGCCGAGGATTCCGCATGTGAATAGGATGACGATGTCTGCTGTTTTATGCACAGCTATTCGAGGGCGTCACGAATCATCCTCTTTCTGCTGAAGCAACGATATCCAGCGGCAAAGCGTCTTAGGGGCCAACCCGAACGCACAACCGAGAATCCTAAAATACTTATGAATCCGTAGGCCCTTGTTCCTGCTATTCGAACATCGAGGCTGTGCATGAAAAAAAAACTTCGCAAAAGAATCGAAAGACATGAAAACAGCGATCCGTTCAGAGTCCCATTTTAACCTGAACCCAGTTTCGTGCACCCAATATTCAAGAGGATCACGATCTCTTCCGACGATTGATGAGCTGCCTCTCCGGGACAGCATGCTTGCATACGAAAGCACGGAAATGTACACATATTCATATTTTCATGCGCGTGCATACACACGATGAATCCACCGCCCTCTCCGCAAACCTAGTACAGACAGCACGACATTTGACCTGGTGCATTTTGCCTTCGACGAAGAGACCGCTGGAGCTTACCGGGGCATTCTAGACTCCCGTAGCGCACGGCGTCTGATGCACCCGAGTCCTCAACAACGGGTCGGTGCGATCAAGACCTTGTTCCTTTTGGCACGTTCCAGATACCGCATGCTCTGAAAACACGGTATGATGCGCCTGTAAAAACGAGGGAGCCAGTTGGCTGCACGACGCTGCCGATGCATATAACAGCGCTCCGCAAAAATTATCTTTCGGGACAGTAGATCTTCGGCTGGCGACGGAGCCAACGCTATACGCAGATAAGCGCCGCATCGCAGCGCTCCGTCCACCGCAGGCTCTATCCATTGCAGAGTGTTCCGCGCCGTGTCTTCCGAGCAACAGATTCTGTCCAGAAGCGTCTCTGAGCACAGATCATACGTCTGCGATATGCGGGTGCAGCAGCACGGCAACGATACCAGTGCAGCCGTGTCGCACTTCACAGCTAGAAACGTCAAGTATCCCATCTACTGCCGCTCTCTACAACGCAGTGTATCCCAGCACTCGACGGGCGAACTCGTAGACCCAAAGAGTGATCATCGTGTGCGGCCCTAATCGGACGTATGCTGGTACCCAGCCTTTCAAGAAGGCGAAGGCGCCTTCTTTTCTCCATATCTGTACCGCGCAGTCTAGCATGCCACGATAAGCACCACGACGCGAGCCCTGTTGCGTCGTTTTAATCACGTCGAATGCAGAACTCGAAGTTGTCGAGAAAAATCCAGCCATCATTGCCGAACTCAGAAAAACACGGGTATCTGTTGCGGGCCATCCGCTTATGTCCGCGATCTTTGTCTTCACGACATCATAAAGTCCGACCTGAGTCGCGGTTATGGTCGCTGCTCGCACAGCAGTGGCACTAGCGCCATTCCAGAGGCCCCAGATGACGCCAAATCTGGAGGAGCCGGCGTGTGCTCGCCCTTCTGCGGCCATTTCTTGAAGTACTTGCCATGTGTTGCGACACGGATACCGTCCAGACTGCATACGTACCTTGGCAGCTTCGAACGGCGTTCCGACTAATGCTCCGAGAGCACCGGAAGTAGCACCAGCGGCCAGTTTGACGAGGACCGGCGCAGAAGGTACCGAAGAGGCCTCGGGTACCGAGCCGGCATCTGCTGACGTGTACCTGAGGCGTCTTTCAAAGACGCCCGCATACCAGTCACGAATCGGCTGATAGAGACCTAAACGCACGCCAGAGTAGGTCAGTGCTCGCCAGAACGCGGCCTCCAGACCCGACCACAGAGCTAAAGGGCCCTCTTCCCGAATGATGCGGTAACCGGCGTGGAGCATCCCACGATACCGCTTTGTTGTCCGATGTGCCTCCACCGTTGAGGCGTCGCTGTGTTCACTACTATCCAATCTTTGCAGCTGTAGGCGCGCTTTAATCAAGTCAAAAGGAGCGGAAACGCAGGTTGCCGTTCCAGCCGCGAGCGATCCCACTGCAAGCTGCGCGAAGAGTCCCGGTTTGGAGCGCTGTTGGTGCACCGCTTCGGTGCTCTGGCGAGCAACCGTACCATTTGAAGCCTCTGGAGCTTTCGTGGACGGAACCGTGCTTTGCATAAGGTATTGGGGCCAGTGTGCTATTCGAGGCTGGGGATTTCACCGTGAGCTGTGGTACTCGTCTCCTGGAAAAGGTACCAGAGCGTAAACGATACGTTCGCGCGAGCACCGCAGCCTCGCCTGTTTTTGACGAATTATACAAAATACCGCTCCCTGAATCAAAGGAAAAAGTCGCCAGATAAATACACCGAAGCAGTGCCTTTAAATATCAAGAGTAAAGGAAAAGATCAGCTTGCTTTTCAGACCATGAGACTCGAAAACTGGTGTTCCGTACGTTGCGGCGAAGCGAAACGCAGTGGCACCGCACGCGCACGGACTGCGGGGCGAACTTCCGCGGAGTACGTGCGCACCATGCCCAGAGCCAGTTGTAGACTTGATCAATCCAGAGCGTTTTTTCACGAAGCTGGCTGAAAATTTTCTCCTGATGCTATCCTTAATTTGATTTGTGGCAGCGTGTTTGCATATAGCGGTTGCATCCAAGTGGTGCACAACACGGTTTATGTTTCCTTGGGTTGCGGAGCTGCGCTGGCGTTGTGGCGCGCTCGGTTGCTTTCCTCAGCACGAAACTTCGAGAAACAACTCAAAACGCCGTATTGTCAGATGAAAAAAAAGCAGCAACATGGGCTTGTCGAGCGCCTGGATTGAGTCCGCTTTGTCATTTTCGTCACTGTGTTTAGACGATGCAGGGCCGAACGTCATTGGAGTGAGAAGAGCCCTCCGACGATGACATTGCGACTGATGCCGCGAACTTGTGTGCGACATCGTCTACTCCGCTCCCGAGCGCGCCATAAAATCCTGAATTTCTTTGGAATTTGTGCTTGTGAATTGCACGTGGGTAAAAGCGCTGTGTCGAGGCCCAGGTTTTCCACAGCGGAGGTGCAGTGCAGGCACACCCAGGACCCGTTGTTGCTTGCGAAGCCACGCGCAGAGCATTCGGTCCACTCCAGATGCCGGCACGTTTGCACTCTGCTGAATGCAGTAGGAGGAAGGCGCAGCTGACTCGGCTCTTGTCATGCAAAGAAACGATTCTTGGGGTGTCTCTGAGAGACGGACACGCATGCTCTGTTCTGCGTATCTTGCAGTGTGGTGTCTGATGCTCTGGACAGCGCATGATGCAGTATCTCTACCAGAATGCCTTTATCGCCTTTCGTCGTTTTGTCGCAGGTATCCAACAGAAGGAATGTATCCTGTAGATTGTGGACAGGTGGAGGACGGACTTTTGTCTGACGCAGCTGGCTTGCAGAAAACCGTCTTACTTGTACTAGTCAGTAACTCTGAGCTCAGCAGGTGGACGCGCCGCCTTGCTCGTTGTCCTCGTTCTGAAAATGTCACATTCGAAACGTAACTTGTTTAATTCTGTCTCCGGGACTGGTTCCTCGTAACTCCAGTCCAATTCGTTTTTCTCAAAGGAATATGACAAAAGAGCTTGCAGGATGGAAAGTTTTTGGACCGTTGATTCGAACCGTGATGACGAGCCGCGGATGCACAAAGGAACAGGTGCGCTTCCCAGGAGACGATTGTACCTTAAACAGCATGGAATCGACTTGGAACTAGGAACGGAAACGCATACGACGCAAGGGACAGGTGTTCATCCCGCTCGATTATTGGTCATTTGGGAGAATTCTGCGACCGATATACGCGTATCCGAAGCGACAGAGACCTTGTCCCGTCAAGAGGAGACAAGCGAGCGTGATGCCAATATCAGCGCTGGTGGTCATTGAAACGGGTGGTCGCCTACCAGTCGCCAGATGGACAGAATCATTCTACACCGCATGCTTCGTCGAAGCACCTCTTGGACCCTTCTCAGCCGATTCCTCTGCCCTTGCCTCAGACAGTGTCGCTTTCCATCACTCACAAGAAGTGAAGGAGCGCGCAGCTGACCCTGGCTTTAGGACGCTCTTCGTGTCAGTCTTTTCTGCCCCTGATGGAATCCAGTCGAATGCGATTTGTCCGTCGTTACGCGCCGTTTTGGTGCCCAGGGATCAATCGGCATTTCGTTCGCATCCGTAACACCGTTCTTCGATCAGTGGCTCTCTATTGTCGGGAGCCCTGGGCTGCCCTGCTACCTCTCTACCCAACCGCGGGAGCCAGTGGAGAGCAGCGCTTCGGTCCATGGGCTTGCTCGCGACAGAGAAAGGAACAAAAGTACCTGAGGAATCGTCAATAGGTGCATATACGGAAAAGGCGAGTTTCAGGCGCAGCATCAATCCATTGCGTCTAAATTCCGGGGAAAGAGATTGCGTAGCGTTTAGCGAACACATCCATGATAACACGCAGGTAAAGGAGATGACAAAGACATCGATGAACTCTGTGAGCAGCGATGGAGCATGAGCGCGACTTTGCGTCGAGCCGTGGCAGAACTCGTTTAAGGTTCCTCGGTTACCGGGAGAAAATACAAAAAATTTACAGGTTCGATGGAGATCACCAGAATATCAATCTGCTCGCACTTTGTGACATCTAGGCCTGTATCGGGCAGCGCGACTTATTTTGCAAACGTTCAAGGTAGATGAAGTGAAAGACTTGGTCGTGGGGATGCATTCCGGGCCGAAAGCGCGAAACTGCCGGTGCGGTATCCCAAAGTCATGAGGAAGGAGCCAAACCCCTGAACGTAAACCAGAGGGAGCTATCCAGCATTTGCATTGCCCGGTATTATCGCGAGTTGGGCATCACGGATGCGCGAAGGCATAGCAAGGAGTGGAATGATGGCATCAGGGCCTCGTTCGTATGCTCTGAGCACCGTATCGAGCTAAGAGGTACGCTGTATACGATTCATTCAGTGGGCACAAGGCATGTCCATGGCTCATGTGGACGAACTTTGGTTGAAGCATATAGGACGGCGCTGGGGTCACCAACGCTTGCGGTTGGACAGAGACAGGAGGCACGCACTCGCGCCCTTCTTCGATGAGCTGGAAACCGACTTGACCGATACCTGGCGTTGTTTCGTGAGAGCGCATAGCGCTGGACGGGCTGTAGCGTGCAAACGCTGCACTCCTGGTTTCATCGACGAGGTCCTCTAACGAGTGCAGGAATCAATTCTATTCGATGCCCATCGATGTGTTCACGACGACGCGTATGCGTTAAGAGTCCGAATGCTGGCTGAAACCGCAATACTAGAATAGCACGAAACACAGCCGGATGCGTTGGATGGTGCGTGATACACGCAGCAAACTTCTGATGGAGAGGCAGTCGCAGATGAGCCGCTTGCCACGGTGTGATGCCGCAAGCCACCACGCGTACAAGCACTCTCTGCATCCAGACTCGAGCGCCGCGATCAACATCCGGAATTGTCTCGAGCCTCGGCAGCGTCCAATGACTTGGCGAATTTTCGAGCGAATCGTTTCGTGCTCACCGTTGGCACTATGCTGAGACGCCGCGGATCGTAGAAGAAAAAATTAGTCATCAAGAAAGGCAGGCTTCGATTCTCGCCCACAGCTCGACAATGCCATGGTACCGTCCAGCGATCCAGCAATGCTCGAGCGCCGCCCATATGTACACGAACCTCCAGGGCAAGTGGTGAAAAACAGCAGTGTCCTGGCATTCGAAATTAGTCAGTATACGCGGATCCTCTGGGATGATATTACCTGTGTTGACGATAATGCTGGATGAAAAACGAGTGCACCAGCGAGAGAGAACGATCATCATGCATACGCACGGAAACGCAGTACCGCAAGGCACAGCACTTTTCTACCGACGTGTCGTCGATCACGGGTAGACCTTGACCTAGCCAACGGGTGCTAGCGTTGCCTCCAGTCCAACCAATTCGTCACCGAAAATACCGGGACTTGGCCTCGTGCAAGCACTGAGAGTCACCCGGGGCTAGCATTGACCGCGAGCATGTTCACGACCATACCGCATTCCTAGAGTGAACGATGCCTGCTTGAATGATCTGTTCTCTAAAATCTACCTCCCTTGTACTCCATCAACGAAACTGGTCCCTACTTCTGTATGTGTTCTTCTCTGTCAATCTTCGACTCGTATCCAGCTGCTGACATGAATGCAGTTGCGAACACAGGCAGAGTGCATGCGACCCAAGCCCGCTCGCTGCCGCATGCTCGTTCGCTTCGTCATCATCATCATCAGCGACATCGACATCAGCCTCTTGACACGACCTACAGGCTTCTACACTGAACCTGGTGCCGCTGTTGCACGGTGCTGGCCTAGTGGTGTTCCCGAGTATATCGGGGCGTGCTTGCATTAGTACCTTTTTAACTGCGCACAAGCCCGTGAGAGGCCCGGCGCTGTCGCCATAGACGCACGACACCTGAAACGTCCAGTCGAGAGCACGTCGTGTGACAAGTGCTCAGAGCGCTGCTCGCGAGGTTGATGTTTGGTCTTGACCTGGCCAATGTCTCCTCTTTGTGTTGCTCAGCTTCGATCAGTGCATGGATGATGCTTTTCGTTCGTGTCATGCGTTTGGTGTATTGTATGCTAGCCGCGCAACGACACGCTCCCTCAACAGGAGCCCAAGCAGGAAACATATGCAAGAAGTCAACGCGTTCCGTTCGACTGCTGCTACTACTGCTGCTCTGTTCTAGTCTGATGGACCCACAAAGCGCTCCCGGCCACGGAACAGTGGTCAACAACGGTCTGTACCTGTCTAGAGAGGCTTATACACCGACTCCGCACGACTCACCCGAGTTTCCGAACGCAACGCTGCCGTCGGCATGGAAGCGCTTCAACTACCATACCTATAGCAGCATGGTGATCACGCTAGCACGCTTAGCGTATTCATATCCTGCTTTTGCTCGTCTGTACACGACACAGGCAGCATTTGGACTACCAGCAGCTGGCGAATCATGTTCTATCGACACGCACCAACCCATGAGCCAAGAGGCGTTAACGGGACTCGACCAGAAGCAGCGCCTCGCTGTAAAGCGCCTCATCGAAGAGCTTCGCACCCAGGATGGTCTGTCACGCAACGCTTGCCGTGTATGGGTACTCGAGATCGCCGACAGGTCTTCGGTTGCCCAGGGATCCGTCGGAAGCGTGCTGGATCCTCCAGCGATTCTCATTTCTGGTGCATTGCACGGTGATGAGCGCATTGGCCCGACTGCGGTTACAGAGCTTGCACGCGTGCTCCTCGAAGCAAGCCGGCTGCCTGCGGGTTCAGTGGACACTCATCGTTGGCGCGCCTCAGCTGCCGAAGAAGCCGACGGATCCATTTTCGGTAGCACTGCGGGTTCGCTGTCCTCGTGGCTGCGTTTCCTGGTCGGACACCGACGTATCACCATTGTGCCTGCAGCCAATGCGATAGGGTTCGCGCTCGGCGAACGCACCGAACTGGGTGTCGATCCAAATCGGGACTTTCCCTGGAATCAGCCATACGGGGCGTCATGTTTGGAAAGCGTTGCCGCTCGCTCCATTCATGAACTCGTTTTAGCAAATACTTACCAAATGATGCTGACGTTTCACGGTGGAACAACGGTAATTGGTTACGAATGGGGCGACCTGACGCATTGCCCTGAGCAGCAGTATTGCCGTCGCAACTCGCCAGCCCCAGATATAATTGCCATGCAAACGATTGCTTACGCTTTGCGATTGCATGCGGGGAACGGGACGCGTTATGGGGCGCGACCCTTTGACATCGGGACAATGGGCGATACCGTTTATCCGGTGGCAGGTGGAATGGAGGACTGGGCGTACGGCGCATCGGCCCCGGTGCAGACGTCACTTGTCTCGATTTGTAACGCGAGCCGATACGGCGGCTATGCACCCGTTAAAGTGCAGGCAGTGCGGCAGCTCCCCGTAGCGCGCATGATTGCCCTGCTCATCGAAACCGCTGATGATAAGCAACCTTCTGTGGAGACATTGGGCGCTCGACCGTTGGGCGCTGCCGGCAATGCCCCCTGGCAGGCCGACGTTCGACTCATCACCGAAACGCCAACAGTGTCCGCGGATGGCTCGGAGTCAGATTCTGAACTGGTTGTCGAAGGGCACGTGTGGCGGAACTTGCGCCTCGCACTCCAGGCTATCGATATCCTGCAACCGTATGCGGCATTCACACGGTATCCCGGCGATGGACGAACGCAAGCAGCGGACAACGCGACGGCCGCATCAATAGTCTGTTGGCGGGTCGGTGGAGCATACCACGTTGCTGAGACGCAGTTGCAAGGATGGTACGACTCTGGGGCTGCAGCGAGGATACGGCAGAATCAGGACAGTGCCCCGGACTTTGTGAGCGAGGCCTTCATAGACGCGTCTCCCGATCCGGTACCTTTCTTTCCAGCTGTTCGACTAGGACAGGGTACCCGCTGGTCTCCTGATAATCATGGAGGTCGCGAGTTTTGTGTGAACCTCCAGCAGCAGCAGCAGCAGCAGCAGCAGCAACCGTTCACCGGAGCAAAGCGTCCGCCACGGGGCTCCAGCATCCTGCTGCGCGTGCGCTTCCAGGCCGACGTCGACTGGGGTCGCTTACCGCCGAGTACGCTCGGAGCGCAGCCACCAAACACCAGGCCCTGGAGTTTTCTCGCCCAAAGTCGTGTGGAGTACAACTCTAACTCCACTAAATTTGCTGACGAGCGTCCGTCCACGTCCGAAGAAGACGGTGTCGCTCGGGGCACAAACTGGTTCTCACGTGGACTCCACTGCCGAGCGTCTGAGGTGAGCACAGGGCATCAGCCGCAAGTCTGGACCTGCGTGCACAGTGAAATCGCTAGAGGAACCGAATTAGGCGAGTCAGGGGCCATGTCCGGCTGGAGCAAGCTTTTGTTGGCGATCTCCGTCTTCCTCCTGGCGCCAGGGTCGTTTCCGCTGCTCCTGTTTCTCAGCTTTCTACTTTGGCGTCTGGTGCGAGGCCAGTCTGTGCATCCCGCTGAGGTATGGTTTGAGGCACGTCAACGAATGGAGATGTGGATGCAGGGACTAAGGGCGTTGGGACGGGCGCGAGGCCCAAGTGGAACTCGAGTTTCTGGGTCGTTTGCGCGTTCCACTGACCTCGACGACACGAAACGCCGTATGCTTTCGCCGACAGCCAGCAGCGCCGCCGCAGCCGAGCGAGACGCTAGCAGCAGTGCACATGACCTGGACTTGGAGGCGAGCACGCGGCGCCCAGACAGGCCCTGAAATGCGTCCAATTGTATGCACTGCATTGCTTGTATTTATCGTCACATAACGAGACGAGTTACGCAGGAGTTTTCGCCACGTGTACCCGGGTATGTTTGGGGCGGATACCCGGAGACCGCACTTTGCTTGTATTTCATGGTATATATTGAAAGATGGAGGGCGATGCGCGGAGCGCTCCCGGAGTCGTAACTACATCCATTTCGCGGACTTGTTGTTGGTGTCATGAAACCGCTTCAGGTCAGTTGCCGCATGCCTGCGGACGACGTGTCGCTCGGGTGGTTGCCCGAGTAGCGCCGCGATACGCCCGCTCCTGGTGCGCATCGCCAGTGGAGGCGTTTCCATTTGGGTTGTACTCCTGCTCGAGTGATCCATGGCGATGACAGGTATCCAAAGTGCTCACGTAAGAGTGACTTGCATGGATGAATGATGATGGTGAAGTGCTGCGATGCGTCGGAAGCACCGTTGTCCGTCTGAATCGTGTGCGCTGCTTTCGTTCTGACTGGAGCGGAATGATCTATTTCGGGAAGGAATACGCGCAGTATCGCTGGGGCCGCTGCAGACCTCGCTTCGATAGATGCTGGCGCGTTACTTGCGTTTTCTTGTACGACATACCCGAGAATACTTTCGATGCTGCAACGTCGAAGACGTAGAAATGCTGCAGCAACTATTCGTGTTGCTGTTGCTGTGTAGGCGTCTTTGTGTACAGCCAGGCTTGTGCGCCCGTGTTCGTCATCGTCGATCGAGGCATGTACACAACCATTCTTTTGGACCAAACGCTCCACTTATGTGACGGGTACCGATCCGAGCAAGGATTCCTGGAAGCATGTGCGTGCATACGCGGGCTCTCTTCCGGTCTCGTGACCAGACGGTCGTCCAGTGGGATGCTGGTACCGCAATCAGCGCCGCAGTGCTTGCGAGCGGCTCGCATGCATCCAAACTCGTTCGCCGTTCACGATATCATGCCATGGTGCGATGGAAATTAATTCTTCATCGTCTTCAATACGGCTAGGAATTAAGCTGGGGTACGGATACGCTGCTGGCGAGCGCGTTTCAGCGGACGTTTGGCTCACACGCTGACGCTGCTCATTCAACGGTACATGTGTCCGACGCGCCTGCCCTCGCGACAGCGGCGCGCTGTAGCGAGCGGCTTGCCACGAGATGCCAAGTCGCGCACAGCAGTAGAACGCTGACGTGCTGCAACGACTCGTAGACGCTGGGCCCGCGCATTCGCCCTGCACCGTCGTACCAGAGCAGGCGCAGGGACGCGTCCGGATGCAGGGTGTTGAACGTGCGAGCGTTTTCCAAAAATATACAGAAATGTTCCGTTTGTGCCAGATGAACAAGGAATACCAGGCGTGTACTGTCGCCCGATCGGTGCTTGCGAGCCACATCCAGTAGGGAAAAAATGTACATAAATGTGCTGTATTGTCTAGACACCCTGATGACACTTGGCATGCCCGCTGCCTCGTTGCCATTTGGACCGGGAAGCGCGGAACGGCGGGCGCGCAGACACCATACCTTGCCCGCCTGGCATCAGCGCTAGCAGCGCAGGTGCGGGTGACGTCTTTGGACTCGAGTATGGTCTGCCGCCGCTTACTGCAATCGAATGCATTTTCGCATTGTATACCATTAGATCGAAATGAGCATGCCGTGTACCGAACAGAACGTAGACATGTTGCCTGCAGAAAATGTTCTGCAATGAACAGTGCAACGAGGACTGCATTCTTCACTCTATTCAGTCGTACTGCAGTGCTCTGATGGTTGAGGAATATTGAAAGAAAGAAGGATATGCGCTCCGTGCCAAAAAGGATAGGCTTAAAGACTGACTGCGTTCAATCGTGGAACAACGATGCGTTGATCAACTTATGGAACGCAAAAGCGACGATAGCAACGGCAACGAGTGTCTCCGGTTCTGATCAGATTGTCCATGTTCTATTAAAAAAACACTGGAACACAGTCCCAAAAATACTTCTGTTTCACGCACGGGCATCTTCCACCAAAGTCGTGACGATAGCGTTCCTGGAACGTTACGATCGGTATGAAGCGCAAGGACGTAGGGATATGTTTTCAGTCGGTGAGACTCGCTTCGGACGAACCGTTCGGAGCGTATACGGGAATTTGCGGAGCACGGAGCCCGTTCAATGTACGATCGAACTCGAAGAGAAGGCTCATACATCAGCACTCACTCTCTCGAATCAATGAAGGATTTTGCCGGACGTCTGACGACCTTTCTCTACTGGACAACGTGGCATTTCACCATTTCCCTTCGCTTTGGAGCTTTTTGCCGATGCAGTCGGGGTAGAGCTGCTTTTCATTTATGTGCATGCGTCGTGGTCGAACCGCATCAAATGAGTTGTTTCTGTCATGAAACGTAATGATCGCTTCACTGGTCGAATCCCTGGACCATTCAGTATAGCGTGAAACACTGGGACACTAGTCGTCATTCCTGCGCAAGTCCGTCTCCGCCGGGAAGGACCTCACCAAGGTCCATAAAGAAGTGCGTTCACTATGAAGAAATAAGAAATCCAAGGGGTGAGCTGGGGTGCAAAGTCCTGCAGGTCGAGATGGCTAAAAAGCAGCGGAGCCCTGATGATATATAGAAAAGTATGGAGCGCTGAGAGAAGAGGAAACGAAAGGATGGCGCAAGTTCGAGGACTGCTCGCACTGGCGGGTTTAAGCGGCGAGGGCAATAAACACGTGGAGTTCGTGAACCGAGACTTGAAAGCTGCTATCAATATCAGGAGATGCACGGTGCTGGAATGGAGACCTCCGGAGCTAACACGATCCATCTCTGTAGGACAAACTTTTAAGGTGGAATTATACGATAATGTGTTGAAATCAGTAGTAGGCGGCCGGTCCAAGACGACGGAAACACGTCTGTACGTCAGTCGGAGACGTTTTGTCTAGGGCGCTGGTCGCCTGCTACTGTACACCGTTGGCGTCGTTCGACTTTAGAACGGCGTTTGTCGTTCGTGTGCAGTCGTCGATGTACAGGTTAGGCTCTCGAAACTAATCGTATAGAGTAGACCTGAATACAGTACGCGCTTTTGTCAAGTGCCTCGATCGTGCCAGGCGAGATGCAAGGCTCAAACGTCGTGGCAGACATGGACGCTACCTGTGTGCACTGCCTCTGCCAAGATCGCCGGATCCGGAGGACGAAGCAGGCACCATAACTTGGACAACGACAGCAGCATGGAATTGAATTGAACTGCCAGCAGTTCCAGAACATAACACGGGATAGAAGCAAAATTCAGGTCAGTTCCTTAATCCGGCGTCCGTGCGGCATGCATAAGAAGCATAGGGATGAAACGTATATCCGTGTTCAGGAACACAACCGTACGTTGTTTGGTTACGATCAATAAAACTAACGAAATTCCTAATGAGTAGAGCGATGCACACCTCATCCGCACGAGCGTAGGATACTACGATGGCTACGATTTTGATTGAAGCGTCGAGAGGAATCGTGTCAGGCGCCTGCATCCCCTTGTATGTCAGGGCGGTACTGCGATGGGCGGGAGCGTCGGCACCAGCGACATAGCCTATAACAGGAGATCGTTCTGCGTGAGTTTCCGATCTAGGACACTTGCTTTCCGCTGCAGCGCGATGCGAACACGCATGTGCCAATGCGGGGTGTCGGACACGCCTCCTTCATCGATCGGTGAGGCGTCTCGCGCGGTGCACGCATCGCGCTCGGTGACTGCACCTCGTAGATCGGGCAGTCAACTGACACGATGCGCATGCCGCCGTTGAAGAGTAACGCGATTGGGA
>Ga0123519_10008848_pt1 | contig 15277 bp, 16 predicted proteins | sample YelNatPaOPRAMG02_FD_87396 | JGI IMG/M metagenome (GOLD analysis project Ga0123519, IMG submission 87396) | Hot spring microbial communities from Yellowstone National Park - Yellowstone National Park OP-RAMG-02 (version 2) | ecosystem: Environmental > Aquatic > Thermal springs > Hot (42-90C) ...
TTGTGCCTGCGCTTATGTTTTCCATTATGGGCGTGTAGTAGGGTTCTGGGTCTAAGGCTCTTCCACCCAAGCCTTTAAACTCTATTGTTGTGTTTTCGTCTGCCCACATGCTTGTCTGAGCCGTAAGCGGACCCCACTCACGCTTATACTGGTCTATCTGCTCTTTAGTGGCGCCTTTTACTGTGACTACTGGGAAACCGCTGCCATAACGGTACATGGTTTGCCCCATGCCCCATCGAATATTCCGCAAAACCGTCAAATCATCCCAGACTGGTTCAAGAACGCTTATGCCCTTCCAAGGATGGTCTAGAAGGCGAGTGGCGAAATGTATAACACGGCTAAAGTGAACCTCAACTTCTTCATTTTCGGCTATTTTTACTTTGTAGGTTTCTGACAAGCCGAAGCGTGCACTCTGCCTGTTCTTGTCTGTTTGAATACTCGTGATCATTGTTGGGGCGTAGGCTTCGAGGCTTACGATTTTTTCAGGCATTAAAACTGGGTCTTTTAATGTTACGCCTTTATCCTGATAGCCTAAGACGATTATGCTCCAGCCATAAGCTCTCTCAAAAACAGCAGCTTGAGTGAAAACATCTTTGGCGTTAAGCAGAAGCAAGACTTTCTGAACAGTTTCATTAAACTTTTCCTTGTCAACGCCTTCTTCAAGCGGTTCAACTTCAAACCAGTTGTCAAAGATGTCGTGAGCTACAGCAAAAACTATTCGGTGGGCTACAGGCTCGCGTTTAATTGCGAAAGTGATGTTGTCATATGTGAGAGGTTGACCAAACTCGGCGCCTAAACCCGTGTAAACACGTTGAATTTCAGCTTGTGTTTGAGAAGGCGCAGAGTGTATTCCGAAGAGTTTCTGAGCTAAGAGCTGCCTAACATTAACCATGCTGCCTTTCAGCCTCCGCTTTGGTTTCACGCAAAACTTGACGGATTACGTCTTGGATGCTTCGAGCCTTGCGCCTCTTCTGCTCTTTCAAAAGCCACTCGTAAAGCTCAGAATCAACGCTCTGCTGGAAAATAGGCAAGCATTCAACACCAACAACATTAATAAACTAGAAAAATAAAAGAAATTCTGAAATTATGCTTTAATTAAACTCCTATTTTAAAATCACCGAGAAATGAAGGATGTGTGCATCCAACGTGTCATTTTCTCCTTATACTTGGTTTCTATTCATCGTTTATGAAATTTTATATCTAAGTGTGCAAAAATTTTATAAACGTATTAATACGTATTTGTATGTATGAACACTCCAAGAGACAAATTTACAACCACCATTGATAGAAAAGTATTAGAAGAAGCCAAGAAAAAGTCTGAAGAAAAACATATTCCCTTATCAGGCCTTGTTGAAAATTTCTTAGCCTTCTTCACGCACCCATGGATTTATTGTTTTAAGTGTGGAGAGAAATTTAGCGCAAACAACGGTGAACTGTGTCCCAAGTGCGGATGGCTAAAATGTCCTAAATGTGGTGCTTGCAGATGTGGCCTAGAAGAAGATACAGCCATTGCAGTTTTCCATATGAGAAGAGTTTATGAAGACCTTTTAGCAGGGAGAGTGAAACAAAGTTGAGAAAGGATACACACCAAAATAAGGCTTTAAGAGCCGCGAGGATTGGAATATTTGGTGCATTATATGCAGCTACTGGTCTCATTCCAATAAGCGTGTTCATAGGAGCCCCCAGTTTCCTGGCGTTGAATCTAATCATTACTCCTACAATAGCAATTCTGCTTACACCTACCGAAGCCCTTCTAGCTTCATTATTCGGAGGAATCATTGCATTCTACGTAGCTCCCATGCAAGCAATGTTTGGACCTTACACTATTCTCTTGCCTGTTGCTGGAGCAACGTTCGGTAGTTTAGCATATCACAGAAGAAGAATAGGGGGACTAATGACTGTGGTGTACCTTGCAATAGCTATATCTGCATACCTTGTGAAGAATGGTCTCTTTCCCTACTTCGTAGTACCACATTCAATAGCTCTTCTTATTGCATTTGTAGCTTCATTTAAGAAGATGACACCTCTTCACGTGAAGATTCCCATTTACGCATACGTCTCAACAATGTGCGAACAAGGAATGATGATGATCTTTGCTGTACATTTATTGGGGCTTCCTTGGGAATTATTCCCTGGGATATTACCATTAATGGTCTATGAACGGGTTGTTGGGACTATCGGGGCAACGCTAGTCGTTATCGCCTTAACTAAGACACTTTCTAAAAGCTTTAATCATAATATGACTTAACGAATTAGCTAACATTTAAAACCTAAAAAACATATTTTAAAGCGATAGCTTGGACCAAAAGAGGACGTAATTCAGATGAAATACTTTATTCCTGAGTGGGATGACAGAGTAGACCCCGAGTATGATTTTGTTCAGGACAGACATTCAGAGCGTCATAATAAGGACCCATACACCGATTTCTATATGTGGGAAATTTTCGGATTAAAAAATATTCCATTTGACGGTGTTCTCGTTTCTAGGGTTAAGATTGAAGAAAATAAAATTAAAAAACAGAAGATACAAGAAGTTGGTATTCATAATTTTCTTAGATTACCCAACAATTTTCAGATATTAGGTGATTGTGGCGCTTTTGGATACATAAATGAACATACTCCACGCTATGATCCTGTTGAGATTTTGGATTACTACAAAGATCTTGGATTCAATATTGGTGTCACAGTAGACCATCTAGTGGTTCCAAAACATGCAGATGAAAAGGATTTCCGTATGAAAATTACCTTTGAAAATGGGTTGAAAGGATATCAGGCATGGAAAGAAAGATATAAAAATGATTTTCAATTATTGTGCGCAGTTCAAGGATGGACTGTTAAAGATTATCTGGACATGCTTAAGGGATACATGAAACATGGAATTATGAGCTTTGCAATAGGAGGTCTTGCCAGAAAGCCTACATTATTCATTACAGAATTGATTAGCAACATGATCATGCAAATAAAAGATTCCAATATGATTCCAAATCAAATGCACTTTTTTGGATTAGCAAGAAAATCGCTATTTCCATATTTCCAGCACCTTGAGGAGCTGGGAATCGAAGTAACTTTTGACTCAGCTAGCTTTCTCAGACGAGCATGGCTCTCTGCTCAAAATAACTATATGACCCTTTCTGGAAATGGATATTCTGCTATCAGGATTCCACAAATAGGGGGAAAATCAGGTTTACGCGGAAAGAAAAAATTATCAGGTAATGTAGACTTGACACAATCAAAGATTTTGGAGCAAGAATGCTTACAGAAATTAAGATCGTTTGACAAAGGAGAAACTGATGTGCTGTCTGTTTTAGATTCTTTAGAAAAATATGATAAAGCGATAGGTCAAAATCGTTTCCCTTTTCTTAAAGAGCATTATCTTGAAACATTAAACTCATCTCCATGGAAAAAATGTGATTGTCCGATATGTCGAAGCATTGGAGTTGAAGTAATCATCTTTAGAGGAAATAATAGAAATAGGAGAAGAGGCTTCCATAACATTTGGATTTTCTATAAAATCTTTAAAAACCCGGAATATTGGATAGAAAAGGTCAAGATAATAGACCAATTACCGAGCATAAATTTGACATCATTAAAAAGAGGAGAAAAAGTGCTAGTTATAACATCCTGCACAAAAGAAAAACTTGGCTATGATTCTAAAGTTAAGACCGCTGCCAAAAATATGTACCAAGGTTTACTTTTTAGAAGCGTAAAAGAATACTGTAAAGCCATGGAGTTTGACTATGTTATTATCAGCGCGAAGTATGGGCTACTGTTTCCAGACGAGGAGATCGAGGGATATGAAAAGGTTCTGAAAACAAAGAAAGATATTGAGACGATTCGTCCGATTGTAGAAGGAAAATTGCGCAGCGTTTTAAATAATTACGATAAAATTATCGTAATTGCTGGCTCAAATTACTTGAAAACTCTCAGAGGAGTTATTGACAAACGTTTCTTTGTAGTGAAGGGTAAAGGTTATGGAGACATTTGTAGTAAAGTAAGAAAAGCCGTTACTGAACTTACAAGTAAAAAAATTTCCGAATTTGTTTATGCTTAAATTTAATAGAGTAACACTGTTTTGATTATTACCAAAGAAAGGATTATTATTGAAATTAGAGGTGTGTTGAGTGCAGAAAAATAATATTGATAAAATAAAAGAAATTAGCCACTTTCTAGATAGACTGAATCCAGTAGAGGCTCTTGACATTTTACATTTCATGCGCATCCAATTTGCAGATAATCTAAAAGAGATTTCAGAAGAGATTTTTAGGAAGTACAAAGAAAAATTAGATTCCCTATCGGATTATAGGGGAGTTTACTTAATACTGATGGTAGATTATGTCGGCGACGCGATTCTTTATGTAGGTAAGACTAGTGGTAAGTCAAAAACAAGTGGTTTGCGATTCAGGTTACGAGATCATACTAAACTTTTAGGTAAAACACCTCTTACGTTGTTTATTCCAAATTGGTGGATTAAAAGAATGTATCCTATACCGATAAGTAATGCGGATAAGGCCAAAGAGTTGGAAGAAGCATTATGGGCTTTCATAATAAAGAATGCAAAGAACAAATCTCATTTTCATTCACTGGAAGAGTTAGAAGGAGAAATTTCGAAAGTTATCAATAAGTACATAGCATTAGTTGGTAGTCTAAATTATGTGGAGCTACAAACAAACAAAGAACTACGAAAGCCATTTACATTGAAATGTCCACCAGCTGGGCAACCCAGATATTTAGTCAAATGAGGTGAATGCAATGAGTCTAACTTTGAAAGAGTCTCAAAAGAAAGTTGATGAGTGGATACAGCAATTCGAGGAAGGCTATTGGCCTCCATTGTCAATGTTTGCGAGTTTGGTCGAAGAAGTTGGTGAGTTGGGGCGGGAGATAAATGACCTTGAGGGATACAAAAGAAAAAGGAAGTCTTCGGCAACAGCGCTGGAGGTTGAAGTTGGAGACATTATTTTTAGCTTAATCTGCATCGCAAACTATTATAAGATAGACCTTGAAAGGGCTTTTTGGAAGACTTTAGGGAAATACTCAAAGAGAGACGCACAGCGTTGGACTCCCAAATCGCGATAGCATTTTATTCTTGAAAGCACGTCATTATTTTAACTTCTCGAGCCTTTTAATCAAGTGATATGCATTATGAACTTTCCTAAGCTGGTTATAGTAGTTCTGAAGACCCTCTCTACCCTGAAGAAAAATAGCCCCACCATATTTGAGGCAAACAGGGCAGTCACATTTTATTTTGTGCATACGATTTATGTTTTTTCTCCCTCCAGAAGGGTCGAAAACTTCCTTCATTGCACCTGAGATGCTGGCGGTAGAAGAGTCAATGGAGTCGACTAAATGTTTCACGCTGTTTAGGACTTGAGGGTTAGAAACCGCAAACAAGTGAAGTTTTGGTTCGTCTCCTATGACACTTCTTACTAATCGAACGCGACTCACTATTTCATGAGGCTGCAAGCCGAGAAGGGATCCTAAGGCGTAATAATCCTCATCTAATTTGGCCAATGCTTCACAACAATAGAGTAAACTTTCCTCACTCCATCCTTGAATTACATAAACTACTTGCGTTCGGTTTTTATATTGCTTAGACCAGTTCTGAGCTATTTTGGCATTTAGAATATTTTGTTCTATAAGGCGCCACTTCTCTTCCTCAGGAAGCATTCGGTTTTTACCTACAAAGGGAAGATCTGAATGTGCTACAAAATCTACGCCTAACCACCTGGCTAATGCAAGTAACTCTTCTGACGTGTTTGGTCTTAACTTCTTGTCTGCGATGAAATCCTCATAGCTTCCTGAATCCAAAAAAATGCATCCTTTAAATTCAAGCATTTCGTGAAGACCAATTAAAGTGGCACGTTCAAGCATGTTTTCCTGTTTTAATAATGCTATAGAGACAACTATTCCATCCACTTGTATCCATTTCCAAAAGGGAGGATCTGGTGGTACAGGACTCCAGCTAAGAAAGATTCTCATCATTTGGGGCCTCACTTAATTTCCCATAATACTTAGCAATAAGAGAGCGAACCAGTTCAGCATTTATTTTAGCATGCTTCTCTTTGAGGCCCATTTCAATCGCAATTCCACTGTACTTTAGAATTTCACCGGTGTTGCCTTTGGATATTGAACAAAGCTCTGTAACGGCATCCTTCGTAAATGGATAGATGCTAGACGAATTTTCATCATACCCGTTTTCAATTAAAAACCTCTGAAAAGATTTTGAGTGTACTCTAAATCGTTCCATGTAGTTTGCCAAAAGTTCGAGTGCTGCATTTTCCTCAAGAGGTTCTAGGAAAACCACATTGGAAGAGAACCGTCGAACAAGTGCTGCATTTTCTTCGTAGATTGTTTCCCAACCATGCGGTGTGCAGGCAATTATAAGGCTGAAGTTTGCTACATTAAGGTCAATAAGATGTCTAAGGTCATTGAATAGCCTGCGCTTTTGAAGGGGTACCAGAGAATTAATCTCTTCGAACTCGTCAATTATCATGCAGATTAATCTAAACCCGGTATTTCTCAGAAATTTCAATAATGCAGAGAACGCATTTAATGCTTCTTCCTCATGTTCAATGCTTGTCGCAACACGTAAAGCTCTACGTTCTTCGAGGGTTAAAGTGTTTGCAGTAATCCAGCGCCAGGCTTCTAACGTTTTGTTAGGGTTGTTCAAGTTTGCCAGTGCAGTTACGAAATCATGATAAATTATGGATTCCTTAAGCTTTCTTTCATTTACTCCTTTTGCTAAGTTTCGCAGCCTATCATAACCAATATTGTCAACAAATCTTCGATATATGCTAATAAAATCGGGACCAGGATGTGGGACATAAGCACCTAATCCGCCTCTTATATGTTGGTTTATTTCTGATGCAAGATATCTCAGTAAATGCGTCTTACCTGATCCATAAGGTCCTACTAGAACTATGTGTATAGGTCTGTTGGTTTTCGCTACTTTGTTTAGCTGCCAAATTATGCGATCAAGCGCGTTCTGGTTAGCTCCAAATATTTCAGGTTGTTCTTCGGGTATCGGGACTATAGGAAACGGGTTTTCTAAGAGAAAATATTTATGGTATAAATTTTTAGAATTCATCACTTTCACGTCCTTATACGTATGTAACATTTTCTATAAGAGGAAGGGTTGATTTTTCGGTTAACAAACGGCATAAACTGGTAGCTCATTCCCTCAGAATATAAATCGATTGGGTAATCTGAGTCTAGTATTTTACTTAGCATTTTTGAAAAGTCGTCCAAAGATAAACGCAACTCTTGACACACATGAATCGCAACCTTGTCGACTCTGATAAAATTCTTTGAGCAACCCCATTGAGCAAATTTACTAAACTCTAAATATGCGTTTTTGAGAACTGAAAAGAAATCAGCTGACTTTGGGAGTTCCTTCGTAGAAAGGAAGATTTTTTCATCCATAAAACAGAGATTATCACATGTGTATTGTAAGAGCCTAAGAACAATCTCTATAGCTACTTCAGTTAGACCCGTTAATCTTTTCAGTTCCTCTACATCAGTGCTTTTTCTAGAGATTGCACTTTTTATTTTGAAGTATGGAGCATACTCATTTAATACTCCATCCAGCTTACTCTTATCACCCCTAATAAACGCCTCAAAGAAAATGTTGCCTAAACTAGTAGAGTAATACAATGCACCGTCGCATTTAACCAGCCCCATCTCTTCAGCCTGCTTTAACAATTCCAGTGCCCTATCTTCTGTTACCATCATCGCTTCTTCAACTTGATCAACGGTAACCCCATGCATCGTTTGCACCAAACGTATGAGATCCGCTAACCTCCCTAGGGTAAACGGTCTCATAATTGATTTCTCCTATTTTTCATATAAATATGCAATTACATGACATAGCTTATAAGACTTTTCATGAAATGCATATTAAGGTGGAAAATATGAAAAATCCGCAAATCTTGGGCTCATCCAAAGTTGGAACACGAGGTCAAGTAACTATCCCAAAAAAGGCGAGAGAAGAGCTTAATTTAAATCGAGGCGATGTGATAATTTTTTTGAAAGAAGATAATAAATTGGTTATAAGAAAGGAACTTTAAAGGTTAACACGATCATAAATAAACTATGAGAAGAACAATTCTTGAAATGTGATATAGTTGAGAAGTCAGAAAACCACAAACAAACTTCCAAAACCAGAAGACATTCACATCACTTGGACTTATCTTCCTTCTTTATCGAAAGTATCTGGTGATAGTCCACAAGAGCGAGGATTCAACTTTCAAAGGAAAATTAGAGAGTTTTTGGAATCTCGCTTAGGTTATATCCCTTATTTAACAACACGCATAATAGGAATATCCGGGCTTGAACATGAATACGACGCTATCTTCGTTCGAGACCTTGCAACTAAAGATAATCTTTTCTTCTTTGAATGTAAGTGGCACCAAGAAGGCTATACCACGTCAAGATACGATGTAATGATTTTTAATCAAAAAGCTTTTGATGTTTATTACCAGATAAGAACTAGAAAAAGAAAAGCAGACCTATATCGAGTATTAATATCATCCACTCCATTAACAGCTGATGCGTTCAAATTATGCCTTTCTCTTGGAATACTTGTTTTACAACCGTATGTACCCGCAGAAACTTTTCCCCCACTAGAGGCAGCTATTGTACAATTAAGGAAAGCTTTAAGAAGTTCAATCTCAACAGAAAAACGTTATCTATTAAATTCGCTTAGTGAATTTAGAAAAAGAATTTTTTGCGGTTGCGCTTCATTTTATACAAGAAGAATGGAAAACGGTGAAAGTTTGCATGGAAAGTATAAGGAATTAATAGCACGAGTCGCTCTGGAGGTAGATTCTGATTGGACGGATCCTTAGGTTCGATTGGTCATAGGCCCCGAAAACCTCGAACAACTCACGTTGTCCGTGTGTCTGAGTTAGATTACTTTTTAGAAATTAGTCGTTATGCCACGGACCGGGGAAAGTTGACGAAGAAAACAATCTTTGAAATTTTAACTGAAAAAAGGATTGACCTAGAAAAGAAAAGACCAATTACTTCTTCAAAAAGATTTGGGCTTCCAACACTTGAAGGAAAGATTAAAAGGGGTTATTTAACAGAGGGTGCTATAAAGGATACCGTTAAACTTTGTTTGGACTGGAACATACTAACACCGTCTGCAACAGAAAAAGACGTTTACTTACCGACGAAAGATTGCATAGAGATAGGTGAGTTTGTACAAAAAAATGAGATAAACAATGCTCAACTTAAATTACTGGATGTGATTATAAAATCAGGAATGGATCGTCTTTTTGACCCCCAAAACTTTCTTCTTAACATGAGGAACAGCGTATTAGAAAGCGTCACACCATATATAACAGTTTCAAAAAAGGAAGAAATCCTTGGCAAAGTAAAGAGAGAAAAAAAGATTATTCCATTATCCTCTATAACCGTTCCTCGAGAAGAGGGTATTGCTTACAATGATTACAGATTCACTTTCGACGTAATGCACACCAATCCGGTTTCTCTCTCGGTAATTTTAGATTGGGGCAGTTTCTTCAAACTTGTCAACTTCTTTTCTCCGCAATTTGATGTAAAGACCATGGTTAGACAGGTGAAAGATAAGCTGGAAATAACTCCTGATAAGGGGTGGAAAATAACAGGAACATATCCCACCAAGGGCGCCTATCTTTGTAAGATTATTGTCTCTTTTGCAGAACTTGCTAAGTTGATAACCTTTCTAACTGCTAGTGGGAAAACTCGTGAACGGAAGGCTTTACGTGAGAAGCTGAAGTTAACAAGCTACGTAGAAACCTGTCTAATTTATACTGCTCAAAAGCTGGGATTGATATCCGTTGAAGGTGACATTATTAAAGTGAATAAACACATAGTTAACTTTCATCAGCTTTTAGATTTAGCTTTAAAATCCGATTGCTTAATACTTTCTGATGGTGAAAATGTAAGAGGAATAATAAAGTCATCTGAGGAAGATTTAGACCCACGCACAACATACATTATTACGGAACCGGAATGGGCTCTAGAAACATTTCTAAGGGCTTTATGGGTGCATTATTATGAGTTAGTGGAAGGAAAAACATTTTTATATGCACCGATTCCGAGAATTCGAGAAAGAGTTTGCAGAGATCTACGTATTCATGATGATGCTTTTGATGAATATCTTAATAAATGCAGATTAGCCTTTTCAAATTTTGTTTCTTTGAGTTTAGGATCAGCTGAAATCAAGAGCCGTCTCAAAATAAAAAAATTTGAAAAGGCTTTTATGCTGCACGGGCGCTCTTATTATCTAATTAAAGTCAAGAGGTATCCAGGATGAGTGAATTTCCATATGCAGAGCAAATAAAGAAAATGGGCGAAAAAATCACTAAATACAACAAATACGGGTTATCTAGCAACCCTTTTCCCTCCAAAGCTATAGTGACAGATTGGCTTATGAACATAGAAGAAGTTCTAGTAAAGTTTTCTTGGGAAATTCGAAAAAAAGAAATTCTCGAGCTGCATGACAAATTGATAGAAGAGGCGTATTACAGCCAGAAATCGACTAATGCGTGGCTTCAAGGGGATATTGGTGTAGGCAAATCTTCTATTCTTATATATATGTGGAGAGAACTGCAAACTCATAGATCAGATGTTGTAACTCTTTATTCAGAACTGGGAAGCGGCTTTTCTCATGTGTTTGAACGTGTCGTATCACAACTGGGATATCCTTTTTTCAGTGATTTGATTCTTAGGCTTGCAGCGAGCGTCGTTCAGAAAAACGCGGACATATTTCTTGAAAAAGACGATCCCATTTTGAAAGAGCTGGAGTTAGATAAAACAGCAATAAAGAAGTACCTAGGATTTACCAGTGAAACGGTAGAAGCCCCTGAGAAAGAGGAAAAAAGGATTGACTTGGATCAACTATCGAACGTTTTACAAACGGAATTGAATCAACTCGGTGTGACCACTAAACTAAGAGAATGTCTAGTCAAGATGCTTAAAGATCCATATGCAGGCTACAATGAGTTATTCTCTAAAATAAGCTCCCTTAATAGAAGAAAGGCTTTGGCAGAACTATTTAGAGTTTTCAAATATGCCGGTTACAGAATGAGTTACCTCTTTATCGATCAGCTTGATTTTATGTGGCGAAATGTTTACAAAACTGCGCAGCAGAACAAGATAGTTCAAGAACTCCGTCAATTCGCTAACGAAACTTTAGGGTATTTGTCAATAGCTACCACCACTTATCCTGATTTGACCCCTGTATTTGCAAGTCAGTATCCGCATTTAACAGCAGCGCTACCAGTCAGCAAGAGGAGGATAATTCATGTAGATCCTTTAGATGCTCAGCAGGCGAAAACTATGACCACAAAATATCTTGAATCAGTTAAAACTAGTAACAGTATACCAGGCTTGTACCCTTTCAGTGAGCAAGCTATCGATTTTATTTGTGAACAAAAAGGAGGTATCCCTCGAGATATACTCGTTGATCTACATGACATACTTGACTATGCGATCGAACAATGTGTAAAAATTATTGATGTTGATTTTGTCAAAAAGTATTACGAATTAGTAGAGGAAGAAGAGAAAGGTGCTCCTAAACCTCCTCCTGAAAAGATTACCAAAAAGAAAGCAACAGCAAAGGTACCTCAGGCTAAGGTAAAATTTGAGGACATTACAAAAACAAAATGAGTGATATGCTCTCTTATGCAAAAATTGTTAAGAATATAGGGGTAGATCCTCGATATCAGAAGTCTAAACTATGTTACAATCCGTTCCCTGCAATTCCCGTTTTTTCTTTATATTGCCCAGATACCTCATCTTTATGTACCACAGCTACTACCATTTTCCCAGTAAAAGCCAAAAAATTAGAGAATATTCTCAGAAGAGCCGTACAATCTACAAAGTCAACGATTATTTTCATAGAAGGTTCGCAAGGAATTGGTAAATCACATTTTCTAGGAGAAGTCGCCACAAATTGTGAATTTTTAGGTCTCTTTCCCATCTTCTGTCAGATATATACGGGAGGTGGGTTTTCAGATATAACGGACCGCGCCCTTCAATGGTTAGGTTTAGAGGGATATACTCAATTAATGCTCTCTTTTGTGAAAGCTATCGGTTTATCAGAATTGGAAATCTTCCAAAAGAATCCATACACAATTTTTCATGAATTAATCCCTATGTTCCAGCACGCATTCAATATGCAAGATCGAAAAGTGCTTGAAAGGATATTGCGTCCGTTTCTTAACCTTGACATTGGATATTCTGCACTTTTTCAAACTAGCCACAAATATAAGAACCTCATACTTGTTACGCTAATCCACTTAATTTGGAAAACTTTGAGTAAGAAAACTTTGCTAGTTATTGATAACTTGGAAAATAGATGGCCATATTTTACCACGCTTAATAAAGCACATTTTCTAAGTAACATGAAAATTTTCGTCAACTCTACTAATGGCAAGGTAATTATGATGCTCTCTGATGATGGACAGATCAGCAAATACTTGATTCGAGAATTAAAAGACATAAATGTTGAATTGTCCATACAGCGATTAAAGTTACCAAGACTCACCATTGCGAAATCTATAAAACTAGTTTCAGAGTATCTGCAAATTGCACGTATTCCTCAAAAGAAAAACTACAATCTTCACCCGTTTACAAGAGAATCAATAAAATTCATTTATAATATAAGCAATGGAAATACGCGCACTTTTCTTGTATTATGCCATGACATCCTAGAAGAATACGTAAAGTCCGATCACTCTAAAATAACAGTAAATGGTACTAGAAAGAGTTTAAGTTAAGAAAGTAATTCTAGGAAGAGCGTTAGTTCCAAACTGCATGGTTTAGCCTTGCTGCTCAAATCACCATAATCTGTTCCGTATATGTTAAAGAGCGTTATTAGCGCCTGTTCAGCGAAGATTCTTGCTGTCTCACATTGCTTTTTAGTTAAAGCTCTAACACCATGAACAAGGATAGAATAATTTCTAATTTGTTGAAGACTTTTTACAAGTTTTACGTTTAGATTTTCTACAAACTCATCTCCGATATAACAAAGAATTTTGAAACCATCATTGAAAGCAATATGGGCTGGAAGTCTCCCATCAAGCTTTTCGCGAAGTTGATTCTCATCTACCGGTAAACGTCTATAATTTGGAACACTAACGTCTATTCCATACTTAGTGAGAAAACGATATTGAATACAACCCTCTAAAACCCTGTAGAAACGAACTGTAGCCTCGTTATACTTTTCTAAGTTCTCTAAGCGCTTTCCGTTTAACAGGATATCCAATAGTAAGGTCAAGGATAACTTAGATAAGTTATTTGAGTCCATCAATAATTTATCCAGGAATTTTTGATTCTCAATTAAGGAAATGCGTATGTTTGCCATAAATTTATGTTCCTTTTCTGCAAGCTCTATATCCTTTAGAAGACGTTGAAGAACTGCTCTGGCTTCATGATAGTAGAAGTTTTCCCAATTTAAGTAAAAATCACAGATAGAAGAAAGAATCTTAAATATGTAGATGTTACGAAGGAATCGTGCTTTTTGCTGGATATTCTCGAAAATAAACTTGGCATGCGCGAAATTCATATTGTTAAAGTTTTCTATGGCTGATTGTAAATCGAGATAGGCAAAATCTTCACATGGGCTGAGGATAAGAAAACTGGTCGAAGATGGAGCTCTAACAAAGACTGGTAATTTCAGAAAACCAGAAGTAAAAATAGCCTCCAGATACATTTCATCCCCGAAGGACGTATAAGTAACTATACGCATCTCGTCTAACCCCATTTGTTTGAACCAAAGAAAGCCGCGATGTATTGATTTACAAGCGGCGGAAACTGTTTTTTCGTAAAGTATATCGATTTTGGCCTTTTCTGGTTTAGTGGGATCAAATCGTTTAACTTGAAGAATGTCGTTTAAATGCTTTGGACTGCATATAATATAACATAAATCTTCAGAGGAAACTGGAAGCTGACTAAGAGTTTCTATATCACACATAAAACACAGAAATCCTCTTTTTGACAATTCATTTTTCACGTAGATCCCAACTATCTTCAAATTCTTATACATCATTAAAATACAATTTAAAACTCACCTTTTTCTCGCCTTCCTTTTTCTTCCAACCATTTATTGTATTTTTCCAATACTTCATCAATCTGTGTATGGATAAAATCTGAAGCGCTGTAATACGGAGTATTCATTTCTTTAACAGCTGCCTCAAGCCCTTCGTATTTGTCCTTAGGAATTTCTACGCATTCTACCTTTTCCTTTAGAAACTTGAGTCTCCATCTTGCTGCGTCACGTATAAACTCCTCTCTCGTTGTAAAGCCCAAACGCTTATTCTCGGTGATAAACTTCTCAATTTCAGCAAGCAGCTCGGGCGGCAATATAAACGATTGATCCAACATAGCTTCTATAGCATCTTGATATGTCTGCATCTTGCCTGTCTGCGCCATAAGCGTTCCAAGCGTTGCCGTGAGTTTTCTATGGCTTGCATCTGATATTCTTAGTGTTTTCATTTCTATGTCTCTTTAATTTTTTTGCTTATGGGCCAGCCTTTTTCGATTAGGATTTTCCGTACTTTTGGTATGTTTAGGGCGAATTCTATATGTTTGCAGTTGTCTGTGCCGCAGTATTCGCAGAGAACCCTGTCTGGTTTAAAGTAAACGTCTATTATCCTTCCTTTTGACACGCCGTTGCCAAGGCTTCTGTCCAATATTCGCACGCCGTTTTCGCTTATGTTGAAGTGTTCAAGCTGTGGCAATTCCGGAGTGGCGACGAGAATTTTCAGCTCTGAGCATTTTTCTCTGACTGCGTCTGTTACGAAGTCTGCTAAGCTTTTGTAGCCCATTTCAGGATGAGCCTTAATGTATTCTTCGATTAGGTTTACGAGTTCTCTTTGGAGGCTTACGCCGCGGTACTTGTCCATGGGCATTTTACCACACTCTTGCTTTACCTATACGTTAGTCAGGTCTTAATAAATTTTCGGTTCTTCTCTCCGCATTTTTTAGGTTGTTATAGCGATAAGCCTTAAATGAGTAGCCATATGCATACCACAGAAGTAAAGCTAAAGTGGGGTAAGAATATGCCAGGAGCAAACTACAAAAGCGTCTCAATCAACGATGAGCTCATCGAACGAATAAAACAGCTCATTGAGAGACTTGGAACATACCACAGCGTCGCAGAATTCATCTCCGAAGCCGTACGCCTCCGCATAGATTTCCTCGAGAGACGGCACAAAATAAAGGAGAAGCGATAACCATGGAAGTTGAAGAACTAGTCCTAACAAGAGAGTTGGCTGACGCGGAAGTCAAA
>Ga0123519_10008852_pt1 | contig 15275 bp, 14 predicted proteins | sample YelNatPaOPRAMG02_FD_87396 | JGI IMG/M metagenome (GOLD analysis project Ga0123519, IMG submission 87396) | Hot spring microbial communities from Yellowstone National Park - Yellowstone National Park OP-RAMG-02 (version 2) | ecosystem: Environmental > Aquatic > Thermal springs > Hot (42-90C) ...
GCGATATCTTAATTGAAATGTCTGATCCTTCAAGAGCAGGAATTATTTATCCCGCCGATAAAGAAAACGAAAACGAACATACATTAATGTTATTAATGCCCATGACTGTTGGTGTAATTGAATAAAATAATCAAAGCTGGCCCGAATATGGCCAGCTTTTTTATAATTATGGAAATAAATCTTAAAAATCCTTTAGTATTCTTCGACCTCGAAACTACCGGAATAAATGTTAGTACCGACCGAATAGTTGAAATTTCATACTTAAAACTTTTTCCTAACGGAAATAAAACTTCCAAAACTATAAGAGTTAATCCCGGAATACCTATTCCCGATAAAGCCATTGCTATACATGGTATAACTTATGAAATGGTCAAAGATTGCCCTTGTTTTAAAGAAATAGCAGGTAGTTTAGCCAACGATTTTGAAGGATGCGATTTTGCAGGCTATAACCTCACCAAATTCGATATACCTCTTCTGGCCGAAGAATTTATACGAGCCGACATCGATTTTGACTTTAAAAAACACCGTTTAATTGATGTTCAAATAATTTTCCAGAAATTTGAACAACGCACATTGAGCGCCGCATACAAATTTTATTGCAATAAAGAACTCATAAATGCACATAATGCCGAAGCCGATACCTTCGCTTCATATGAAATTTTAAAAGCACAGCTCGATAAATATCCCGACTTAAGCAATAATGTTGATGATCTTGCAAAATTTTCGTCTCATAATAATAATGTTGATTATGCCGGCAGAATAATTTATGATGAAAATGGTACAGAAATATTCAATTTTGGCAAATATAAAGGTCAGGCTGTTGAAGAGGTATTCAAAAAAGACCCCTCCTATTATAGCTGGATGATGAATGGCGATTTCCCTTTATATACAAAAAAGATCATAACACAAATAAAACTTAAAAAATTCAGTAAAAACAATAAAATTTAATTTTTTTGAGCATGAAAATAATCTGTATTGCAAAAAATTATATTGCACATGCAAAAGAATTAAATAGTGATGTGCCCGAAAAACCAGTCTTCTTTATGAAGCCTGAATCTGCACTTGTTACTAAAAACAAACCCTTTTTTTATCCCGATTTTTCAAACGAAATTCATTATGAAACCGAGATAGTTCTTAACATTTGTCGACTTGGAAGGCATATTGAACAACGATTTGCCCATCGTTATTACGATAAAATCGCCTTAGGTATCGATTTTACAGCACGTGATATACAACGTGACTGTGTAAAGAAAGGCCTGCCTTGGGAAGCTGCTAAAGCCTTTGACTATTCAGCACCTGTTAGTAAATTTATCCCGAAAGCTAATTTCGACGATATTTTCAATATTGATTTCTCTCTTAAAATTAATGATAACGAAGTACAAAAGGGAAATACAAATGATATGATCTTTAATTTCGATGTCTTAATATCACACATTTCAAAGTTTGTAACTCTCAAAATGGGAGATCTGATTTTTACAGGTACTCCTGTGGGCGTAGGCCCGGTTAAAATTGGCGACCATCTTGAAGGATTTATTGGTAATGAAAAAATGCTCGACTTTTATATTAAATAAAAAAAGCCACCTTTCGCTGGTGGCCTTTTGTAAACCGTGAGTAATTTTTATTAATTCTCAATATTAATTATTCAATTTCTAAGCCATATTCTTTACTCAAATCTTTTATGAAATTGTTAATTTCTTCAATAAATTTATCGAATCCATCTTTAAAGTAAGTTTCAGCATCAACTTTCGAACCATCACCAAATATAAAATTCGCTGATATTGTTTTACGTTTTACCGTAACTTTTACATAACCGTAATTTGTATAATACCAATAACCTCCCATATTAACACTATCAGTTGGAACATACCTATTTTCTTCAAAATCCTTCATATAAGAATAAAATTCCATGTCAGCAATTTTTCTTTTATCTGAATTATATGCTATATAAAAATCTGTATTTTCATTCAATGGAGTAATCATATCATCTATATATTTTTCTTCATTATATGTAGAATCATTGTGACGTTTATTTTCAAGTTCTTTTTCTTTATCAACAAGAGCTTTAATATTAACTTCTCCACCAGCCCTTAAATCAAGAATATCAATAAAACCGTATGATTTCTGAACAATTTCTTCAAAATCAACTTCTTCTTCATAATAATAATCATTATTATTCGGATATCTATACATCTGGGCTTTGGTTATTTCAGATTTATCATAATTCCATGTTTTTTCATTCCATTTATATTCGTAGTAATGGGTATTTGCAGTTATATCGCTTTCATTCCATGCTCCATTAGCACCAAAACTTAAGCCCATTAATTTTTCACTTCCTTTATTAAATGCATACTCAGCGGAAGCCTTTTTAGAAGCATCATTTTCAAGTTTAAAAGTAAATGAATATCCTGATACGGTCAGTGAAGCATCAACTGATAAAGGTACACCTTTGGTATTATAGCTTCCGGCAAATGAAATTTCTACTTCTTTAGTTCCATCAACAGTTAAATTGGCAGAAACATTTTTAGGCATTTCCATTTCTTCAGGGTCGGTAACAATTAAAGTTTCAAACTTGCTAATTGTGAAAGTGGCATTATTTGTTTTCTTGGTAGAATCAGAGGGAAAGTTAATAATCATTGTTTTGTTGGTAGATTTATTAAAATCAAAATCTTTCTTTGTAAAATTCCATGTATAGGTACCTGCAATGCTTTCAAAAATTTGCTGTGCTGTTGAATCTTCATCATTTTCTAATTTAAATTTTTTCAATGAAAGCATTAAATCATACACAGCCGATTTATCGTTTTGGACTTGAGCTAAATTATAAAGTAATCCAATAGGATAAATTACTTTAGATTTCTGTGAAAATGACTTTTGACTTTTAGACATCATAGTTACAGCCTGAACTGAAACCTTAACACCTTTTGAAAAAGCAAAATCAGAAACTTTATTTACTAATTCAATACCAGTATTCTGAATATTCTCCTTATGCTGTTCAGGAGAAAGTTTTGAGAACTTTTTGTATTCACCAGTGTCTTTGTTTTCGTTGCAAGAAGCAAAAAATATTGCAATAGCAATGAGTAATAAATAAATTAAATTTTTTTTCATAAAATAATTTTTTTGAGTTATTAATTAAAAATTTTAAATGTAGAATAAACTGTAAATATTTTTACTTTTATTTCTATTTTTGGTTATACAAATATAATAAAAATTTTTATTTATGGGCATAATTAAATCAATAATTTCTTGGCGAAATATTAAACGAATGTATGAGGTTGATTTATTTTCGAAATTTCCATTTGAAGTACAACAGGAACAACTATTTAAGTTAATAAATACTGCAAATAATACTGAATATGGCATAGAATATGACTTTTCATCGATAAAAAATATTGATGAATTTAAAAAACGACTGCCAATACATGATTATGATTCACTAAAACCATATATAAACAAACATCGCGAAGGCAAAAAAAACATACTGTGGCCAGGAGAAATAAAATGGTTTGCCAAATCTTCAGGCACTACTTCCGATAAAAGTAAATTTATACCGGTAAGTAAAGAAGCACTTGAGCAATGTCATTTTGCCGGAGCCAAAGACGTTCTTGCTTTTTATATAAAAAATAATCCTGAAACTAACATTTTTTCGGGAAAAGGGCTTACACTTGGAGGAAGCAATAAAATAAACAATATATCAAACGATTCATACTTTGGCGACTTATCGGCAATACTATTAAGCAATGCCCCATTCTGGACCGAATTTGTAAGAACTCCGCCAAAGGAAATTGCACTACTCGACGAATGGGAAGAAAAACTTGATAAAATAACCAGAACCACTATAAACGAAAACGTTACAAGCCTTGCAGGTGTTCCGTCATGGAACCTTGTCCTTATAAAACATATTTTAAATTACACAGGAAAAAATAATCTGCTTGAAGTATGGCCAAACATTGAATTATTTATGCATGGAGGCGTAAGTTTTCTGCCATATAAAGAACAATTCAGAAAATTAATACCTTCAGATAAAATGCACTACCTCGAAACATACAATGCTTCGGAAGGTTTTTTTGCCATACAGGATGACCCTGATAGCGACGATATGTTATTGATGCTCGACTATGGAGTCTTTTACGAATTTATTCATATTGATGATATTGACAAAGGAAATCCTGATACGTTGAATATTAATGATTTAAAAGAAAAAGAAATATATGCCTTAGTTATAACCACTAACAGCGGCCTTTGGCGATACAAAATTGGCGATACTGTTATTATTACTTCAAAAAAACCTTTAAAAATAAAAATTGCCGGCCGAACCAAACATTTCATAAATACTTTTGGCGAAGAACTCATGATTGATAATGCCGAAAATGCCTTAAAAATTGCCTGCGAAAAAACAAACGCCATTATTCACGAATATACTGCAGGCCCAATTTATATGACCGAAAAACAAAAAGGAGCACATGAATGGTTAATTGAATTTGAAAAAGAACCTAGTAATATTGATTTCTTTGTATCAGTTTTAGATAATGCCCTAAAATCGTTAAATTCCGATTACGAGGCTAAAAGATATAAAGATATTACGCTTGGAATGCCTGTCTTAAGGCCTTTAAAGAAAGGTACATTTTACCAATGGCTTAAACATAAAGGAAAACTTGGAGGACAAAATAAAGTGCCCCGTTTATCAAACAACCGTCAATATATCGACGAAATATTAGAAATAGAATCAAAATTGTAATATGATACCATATATATTATTTTCTCTTTTTTTGTTACAGACCGAATTATCTGAAGTTAAAACTTTCAATGCATATCATTTCGACATCGACATTATTGGCAATTATTATTTTCAGACCGATAATACAATTATAAAAATTGAAGCTCTAAACAATAAAATCAATTATAAAAATCCAATTCTTGGAAGTCCCGATATCGTAGATATTAGCAATCCTTTTAAAATCCTTGTCTATTATAAAAATTATAACCGCCTATTATTTTTAAACAATCAATTATCAATTATTGGTCAGGAAATATTTCTTGACAATTTACAATTATTCAATATCGATGCCATTTGTTCATCATCTTTTGGTGGATTCTGGATTTACGACAATAATATTAAAAAAATCAAACATATAAGCAATTCATTAATCATTTCGAATGAAAGTATTTCATTGATAAATATTTTACCCGATAATGAATATCCATATTTTCTAACCGAAAAAAACAACTCAGTTTATTTAGGATATAAATCAAAAGGCATTTTTGTTTTTAATAATTCACTGAAATTTATTCGATTATTACCAATATTAAGCGATATAAAACCTGTTATTGAACAAAATAAAATTTTTTATCTAGCAAATGATTCAATATTTGAATATGATATGAATTATGCTGAAAAAAATTTTTTAATGAGCTGGGATAAGCAAACATCAAATATTGGCAAAAATGGAAATAAATTATATTTATATTCAGAAAATAATTTATATATTTTTAAAATAAAGATTTAAATTTGCAATAAAGCAATAAAATTAATAAATTATGCATATAGCAGTTGGCGGAAACATTGGTTCTGGCAAAACAACATTAACCGCATTATTATCTAAACACTTTGGATGGGAACCACATTATGAAAGTGTTGACGACAACCCTTACCTGAACGATTTTTATGATGATATGCAAAGATGGTCGTTTAATCTGCAGATATATTTTTTAAACACAAGATTAAACCAAATTCTTGAAATTCGTAAATCGGGTAAAACAGTAATACAGGACCGCACTATTTATGAAGACGCATATATTTTTGCTCCGAATCTTCATTCTATGGGACTTATGTCAACCCGTGACTTCGAAAATTATTTTACATTATTTAATCTAATGGTTTCATTAATCGATCCTCCTCATTTACTTATTTACTTAAGAGCATCAGTGCCAACCCTTGTCAGACAAATTCAAAAACGTGGCCGTAAATTTGAAGAAGGTATCAGACTCGACTATTTACGCCGATTGAACGAGCGTTATGAGGCATGGATACAAACATATAAACTTGGCAAATTGCTTAAAATCGATGTCGATAAACATAATTTTGAAGAAAACCCTGAAAGCCTGAGTTATGTAATAGATAAGGTTAATGCAGCCATTAACGGATTGTTCTGAATTATTTTATCTTTAAAATTTGTTCAATCCCTTTATTTATCAACTCATTTAAATCTTTATACACAGGAACGCCAGTTTTTACAAGACTGGTATATGAATTATGACCATTTGCTATAAGTAAACATTTACAATTTAGAGCTTCTGCCACGTCCTTATCATGAATTGTATCGCCAATTAAAACAGCACATTCAGGTTCAATATTATTTTTCATAAATAATTCCTTTCCTCTTTCAATTTTTCCCGATGCATAGTGATCATCAATCCCGGCAATCTGTTCGAAATATTTATCAATTTTAAAATACGATACCAAACTATGCAACTGATTTTGTTCCATTGCCGATAAAACATATTGCTTACAATTTTTATTTTTGAAGTATTTCAGAGCTTTTATTGAGCCGGTTTGCAGTTTTGAGTTTACAACTTTTTTATTATATTCTTCTATAAATTCATTTGCAGGTAATTCAAAAGGTTCACTTTCAAAATTAAAACCAAGTTTCTGATAATAGCTTTTAACAGGAAAATTAAAAATAGCTTTATATCTTCTTGTCGACAGTAAAGGTAAGTTTCTTTTCAAGAGCAAAATATTCATGGGATCAATACAAATTTTTGTATCGTCAAGTAAAGTGCCATTCCAGTCCCAAATAATTGTATTCATTAAAAAAAATATAAATATAAAAAAAGCCACAGGAAATTACAATGTAATTTGTCTGTGGCTGGTACTTAACCTATTATTAACCTTATACCTTTTTTTTTATGCTACAAATTTCGAAAATATATTTGCTTAATTAGACTTATTTAAATTATTTTAACATTAATAAATTTTAAATAATTTTAACGTTTTATTTGTGGCAAAGTTAATAAAATTTTAATTTTTAAAAATCTTTTTTAAATCATCTTCATAAATTTTAGGATACTTTTTACACATTTCATAAAGTTCCTTAACAGCATTCTCAATGCTGATAAATCCATTACGGTAAAGACGATTAAGTGAATTAACCTTAATTTGTAATGAATAGCTCGACAAAGGAACATTAACCTTACCTTGTATTAATTGCTCCCACTTTTTTTGATTGATATCAGGAACCATAAAATTATCATTTAAGTTCATATTATAAGATTAAAAATTTATTTAAAAAGTTGCTTCAAAAACTTACTTTCAATTATTAATTACAAAAATTTTTAAAAAGTAACCCTAAAAAGCAATTAAAAATTTTTATTGTCAGTGATTATTAAATAAAATTTGTATAATTGCCAATAATGAATGTAAATGCATGAAAAATATATTAATAATAATTTTAATTATTTCAGTATCGCATATAAATACTCAAGGACAACTATTTCAAAATATCAGAGGAAGAGTGATTGATAAAGGAACAGGAGTACCGTTAACAGGAGCAACTGTAATATTGCTAAATTCTGAACCAGTAAAGGGCACAATATGTGATGAAAACGGAAAATTCAAAATCGAAAATGTAAACATAGGAAGGCAAGGAGTAAAAGTAAGTTTTTTGGGATATTATGACAAAACAATTGGTGGTATAATGGTAAGCAGCGGTAAAGAGACTGTTTTAGAAATTGAATTAGAGGAAAAACTTTTAACATTGAATGAAGTAACAATAAAAGGAAATATCAGTAAGGATAAGGTTTTAAATGACATGGCTCTGATAAGTTCCAGATCTTTTACAATTGAAGAAACAGAACGTTTTGCTGGTAGTATGGGCGATCCGGCACGAATGGTTGCAAATTATGCAGGAGTTATGACACAAAATGATACACGTAATGATATAATTATCAGAGGAAATTCACCAATGGGTGTATTGTGGAGGTTAGACGGTATAGAAGTTCCAAACCCAAATCATTTTGGAGCTCTCGGAACAACAGGTGGACCAGTAAGTATGATTAACAATAATCTTCTTACAAATTCAGATTTTCTTACAGGATCATTTCCGGCCGAATTTGGCAATACAACTTCAGGAGTATTTGACCTGCATTTACGTAATGGAAATAATGAAAAACACGAATTTATTGGGCAAATCGGTTTTAATGGTTTCGAATTTGGTGCTGAAGGCCCTTTCATTAAAAACAAAGATGCGTCGTATATAATTAATTATCGCTATTCGACTTTGGCTGTAGTGAATTATCTTGGTATCGATTTAGGTACAGGCACAGCCATACCATTTTATCAAGATTTGACAATGAAAATTAATTTACCGTTTAAAAAATATGGCCGTTTTTCATTTATTCTGCTTAAAGGAAAAAGTAATATTTTCTTAAAGGATGATACCACCGATTCTGATGTAAACGCTTATAATAACATTTATAGTCAGACAAAATATTCGGCTGACTTAGGCGTTGCAGGTCTAACACATCTTTATATGATTAATTCAAAAACATATATTAAAAGTACTATTTCAATCCAGAAAACAGACAATTTTTCAAGTGTTGATAAAATTCAATACTCCTCTGATGAAAATATAATTCCTTATTACAGATCAAAATATTCAGAAAATAAATATTCAGTGTCAAGTTATATAAAATCAAAATTAAATAATAAAAATACAATTCAATATGGCATTATTGCCGACATTTATGATGATAATTTTGAAGACAGTGTAAACATTGAAAATGACAAATTTATTATTTTAATAAATCAAAAAGGTAAAACATCACTCTTAAGATCTTATGCTCAATGGCAGAATAAAATAAACGAAAATTTACAATTGACAGGGGGCATACATTTTATGTATTTTTTCTTAAACAACAAATACACTATTGAACCCCGATTAGCCGCTACATGGCAATTTTCAGATAATCAAACATTTAAGATTGGATATGGATTACATTCACAATTACATCCACGTATGATATATTTTGAGCAAACTGTTGATACAATAACTAATATTATTTCATTACAAAATAAAAAACTTGATTTTACAAAAAGTCATCATATTGTATTAGGATATGATATTAAAATAAAAAATAATGTAAGGGTTAGGGCTGAAATATATGGGCAGAAATTATTTAACATTCCGGTAAGTGAAGAAATAAAACAATTCTCGATATGTAATTTTGGTGATTTCTTTTCGATGCCTCATATACAAAAACTTGTAAATAAGGGAAAAGGATATAATTATGGACTTGAGATAACCGTAGAAAAATTTCTAACCAAAGGGTATTATTTTCTTTTTACAGGTTCATTTTTTGATTCGAAATATTGTGGATATGATGGTATATACAGAAATACTGCCTTTAATGGAAAATATGTAATAAACACTTTAGGTGGATATGAAATTAAAATTAATAATAAAAATTTCATAACTTTTGATATTAAAGGAGTATGGGCTGGAGGGCATAGGTATATTCCTTTTTCAGATGAGATATACAATAGAATAAAATTAGGCAAACCCAGTGAAAATAATATACTTCCAGAATTAAAAGAAATTACATATAACTGGGATAAGGCATATGAACAAAAGTATAACGACTATTTCAGAATTGACTTTAGAATTGGATTTAAGATGAATTTACGAAAATTTAATCAGGAATGGGCTATTGATTTAAGAAATATTACCAATTACAAAAGTATATTTAGTCAGCAATATGATAAGGAAACTAATCAAATAGTAACAACATATCAACAAGGATTCATGCCAATGATGCTATGGAGAATTCAGTTTTAACGAGTAGTCTAATTTTTATATTGTTCAATTAGCTCAATAAAATCTTTAAATAAAAATTTTGTATCAGTTGGTCCGCCTGTTGCTTCGGGATGAAATTGTGAAGAAAAAAACGGTTTGATTTTATGCTTTACACCTTCATTTGTATTATCGTTTAGATTTAAAAATAAAGGTTCCCATTCGTTCGATAGCAAATTATTATTAACTGCAAAACCATGATTTTGGGATGTTATATAAGCTTTATTTGTATTAACTTTAATTACAGGCTGATTATGACTACGATGTCCATATTTAAGTTTATAGGTATCGGCTCCTGAGGCAAGGCCCATCAATTGATTTCCAAGACAAATTCCGAAAATAGGTTTATCTTTTTTAAGTTGTTTGTTAATATTCTGGATTGTAATGTCACATTGCTTAGGATCGCCCGGCCCATTTGAAATAAACAAACCATCAAATTCTTCATTAGAAATATTGTAGTTCCAAGGAACCCTTATAACAGTAGTATCATATTCAAGCAACGAACGGATAATATTAAATTTAACACCACAATCTATCAATAAAATTTTATATTTTCCATTTCCGTAAATAATTTTTTCGGGTGTACTAACCATAGCAACAAGGTTTTCCTTGTTAGGGTCATAAAAATCGATATTTTCATTATCGAACACGATTTTTCCGAGCATAGTGCCTCTTTCTCTCAGGTGTTTTGTAAGCTGACGGGTATCTATTCCAAAAATACCGGGGATATTCTCAGATTTAAGCCATTCGGCAAGACTAATATGTCCGTTCCAGTGACTATATTTAAAAGAATAATCAGATACTATTAAGGCTGAGATGTGAATCTTATCCGACTCAAAATATTTTAACAATCCATTTTCATATTCTTTTGGAGGTACTCCATAATTTCCGATTAAAGGATATGTAAGAACAAGAATTTGTCCTTTGTATGAAGGATCAGTCAAACTCTCAGGATAACCTGTCATAGCAGTATTAAAAACAACTTCTCCTGCAACTGATTTTTCGGCACCAAAAGATTTTCCTTTTAAAACTAAACCATCTTCAAGAATAAGTTTAACTTCTTTCGAATTTGTCATTATTGAATCTTTAATTTCACAAAAATACAAAAAAGATAGGAATTTACTATATTTATAAAAATATTTTATTTTTTTTATTAAAAAAGTTATGATTTTAATTTTTTTTATTTATTTTTGTAATAAAAATAAAGTAATTTATATTAATTAATTAAAATTAAGAATATGGCGAAACAATTTATTATTCCAAAAGGGTATCAGTCATTACTAAATGTACATGATACTGAAAAAGCAATAAAATTGGTTAAAGACCATTTTGAACTTGCATTATCATCTGAATTGAGGTTACAAAGAATTACCGCACCTTTGTTTGTATTAAAAGACACAGGTATAAATGATGATTTGAACGGTGTAGAAAAAAAAGTTGCCTTTCAGATAAAAGACATGAATGATAGAACTGCCGAAGTTGTAAATTCACTGGCAAAATGGAAACGTATGGCTTTGGCTGATTTAGGAATTAAAGAAGGTTACGGAATATATACCGATATGAATGCAATAAGACCCGATGAAGAACTCGACAATTTGCATTCACTGTATGTTGACCAGTGGGACTGGGAAAGAGTTATTAGCAAAGAAAACCGTAGCTTAGACTTTTTAAAATATATAGTATCAAAAATTTATGAAGTAATAAAACGTACAGAATATATTGTATATGAAAATTATCCTCATATTAAACCCATTTTACCTGAAAACATAACCTTTTTACATACTGAAGAATTACTTGAAATGTTTCCTGATGAGGACCCACGGGAAAGAGAAAACAAAGCAGCAAAGAAATACGGAGCAATTTTCATTATTGGTATTGGAGGCAAGCTAAAAGATGGTAAAATTCATGATGGAAGAGCTCCTGATTATGATGACTGGGTAACCGAAACACAAAAAGGCTATAAAGGTTTAAATGGTGATATAGTATTATGGAATCCATTGTTATCAAGAGCATTTGAAGTATCGTCAATGGGTATTAGAGTTGATAAAGAATCACTTCTCAAACAGCTCGAAATTACAGGCACACAGTCGCGTACTCAGTTATACTGGCATAAAAGATTATTAAACGGCGAATTACCTTTGTCGATAGGTGGTGGAATTGGGCAATCAAGAATATGTATGTTTTTATTGCGTAAAGCACATGTAGGTGAAGTACAGGCATCAATATGGCCTGAAGACATGATTGCTGAATGTAAGAAAAACGGAATATTTTTAATGTAGAAATAAAATAAAATAGCCTGATGATAATAAAATCAGGCTATTTTATTTTTATTTCAAACAGTTCAAAATATAATTTATTTTTTCATTTAAAGGCAAATTACCATCTATCCAGTTAATTTTAATGCCATTTTTTTCCATACGCCTGAACCATGTAATTTGGCGTTTTGCAAACTGCTGTATTGCAATAGTTAGTTTTGTTACCATTTCTTCATATTCAAAAATATTTTGAAGATACATGGCAATAAATTTATATTCAAGCCCGTAATATAATAAATCTTCAATCATAAGACCATCATTGATAAGTTGTTGTACTTCATCAATCATGCCTTCTTTTAATCTTTTTATAAGTCTGTCAGCTATTCGTTTGCGTAAAATTTCACGTTCGAAATTAATTCCAAAAACTATACTATTTAATGGAATAATATTGCTGCGTTTTTCTTTATTTTCTGAGTGATAAAGTTCAATTTCAATTGCCCTAATAGCTCTTTTTTTTGTGTCAAAATCGGTTTTATTATGAGGTTTACGAAATTTAGATAAAATTTCAGTCAGTTCATCAAGAGTTTTATTTTCAAGTTGTTTTCGCAATTGTTCATTTACAGGAACTTCGAGTAAGGAATAACCTTTTATAACTGATTCAATATATAATCCCGAACCTCCACATAAAACAGGCATTTTATTCCGCTCACGTATTTGCTTATAAGCTTTAAAAAAATCATTCTGAAATTCATAAATATTATATTTATAACCCGGTTCTCTTATATCTATTAAATGATAAGGTATCAAAGTGCCATTAATTAGGTAATCATTATAATCTTTGCCTGTGCCAATGTTCATACGTTTATATACCTGCCGCGAATCGGCACTAATAATTTCACCATTAATATGGTAAGCCAGATTTGCAGCAAGCAGGGTTTTATTACAGGCAGTAGGTCCAAGTATAACTATAATATCAAAATTATTATCTTCCATATTTTAAGTGTATGTAAAAATATTAAAAAATGCATATAATTTTAATATTTTTGTAGCAAGTATAAAAATTATGGATTTAATTTGGTTATATAAAAGATTAAAATTAATACTGGTTAATCCTTCAATGGCTTGGCAAAAGTTAAAGGATGATTCTATTGACACATCAAAGGCATTTAAAAATTATATTTTACCTTTAATATTGCTAATTATAATTTCAAACTTTTTAAGTGCCTATCTTTTTGACCTTTCGTTTATATACGCAGTTATTTCAACAATAATATTTCTTATAGCATTATTTTTGAGTATTAGAGTATCAATAATTCTATTAACCAGAATGATTAAAAACCTTAATATAACAATAACACAATCGGAAGTATCAAAAATTATTTTTTTTTCATTAACACCTTTTTTGCTAGCATTAATTTTTGTTGTTTTTAATCCCTCACTAAGCTTCATACTAATTTTTGGATTATATTCGATATATATTTTTTATATCGGAGTACCTGTTATTATTGATAATTCGGAAGACAATAGAATTACATTCACAATTGCAGCCACAGTAATATTTATAGTAGTATTTTTCAGCACAAAATGGATACTTTTTAAAATTTATGCAAACTTTTGAAGTAAGAAATAAAAAAGCCTCATTCGAATATGAATTTATAGAAAAATTCATTGCAGGTATTCAGCTTACAGGAACCGAGATAAAATCTATACGACAGGGGAAGGTAAGTTTGGCTGATAGTTATTGTATATTTGATAATGGTGAATTATATGTTAAAGGAATGAATATAGCTGAATATACTTACGGCACATACAGTAATCATGAACCATTGCGGAAAAGAAAATTACTCATGACCAAGAAAGAACTGCATAAACTTGAAAAGAAAGTTCAGGAAAAAGGATTAACGATTATTGTAATTAAGCTATTCATTAATGATAAAGGTTTGGCAAAGCTCGAGATAGCTTTGGCACGAGGTAAAAAGAAATACGATAAACGTGAGGATATTAAAGAGAGAGAAACAAATCGTATGCTCGACAGATTAAGAAAAAAGTAATAATTTACTGGGCAAAGAAATAATCATTTAGTTCATAAATTTCATTTGAGGTAAATGGGCTGTTAAAGTCAAAAAACATGTCAATGGCACGTAACAGTTCATCAAACGAAATATAGTTATCACGGTTAATATCAACAATTTTAAATTTTTCGGGTATCTGAAGATTTTTCAAACCGGCATATTTATTAACCCGCATATTTTTCATCATTTTCCAGAAATCTTCACGTGAAATGGCATCATTGTCAGATAAATTTGCAATAACAGTTTCTACCGATAGTGTAACACCATTTTCATCAACGAAAGAACCGGGAGAAGTATTTAATTCTTTATCGAGATAATTTGGTACACCATCATTATCATCATCTAAAGGACAACCTGTTGTATCAACTTCGACACCTATTGGAGTGCCCGGACAACGATCGTAGAAATCGAGATAAGTATCGTAATCTTCATCGGCAGCAATTATGTCCCAGTCGAAAGCACTTTCATCGTCAAAAGTTAAAGCAAGGAGTTCCTGTTTTAAAACCATTGGGTCTGAAAACAAATCATAATGAAAAGTAACATATGTAAATAAATACTTATCATTATTCAAAAACCCTTTTTTTCCTGATTTACCATCAATCATATCGGTAGATGTGAGGTTATATGAAGTTGCAAATCGTAAGGTAGCACGATTTGATAAAATATAATCAAACCCGATATCGATTGGAATTGCAAAACCTTGCTGTGAATATTTACCGGGTATACGGCTTTCATAAATATAATCACGCGAACTAAAATTAATAAAATTATTTGTTAATGGTTGATTTTCGCGATAATTTCGGTATGTTCCGTCACTCCATTCATAATAAGGAATATTATCAGCGCCAAGAGAATCCATTTGTGACTGAAAATTAAGAAATTCGAAACCTGCAGCCACAAAAGGCCTTATTGTTTTTGAATTAATGAAATGTCCGAAATTATAATCGACATTAAGTCCTAAATTAAATATATTAGTTTTAAAATCATGAATTTGAGTATTATTCCACATTCCATTTTTTAGCCCTACAGAACCAACATTAACTATAAAATTCAATCTGTAATAATGTTTTCTGTCGACAAACATTGACAAATTAGCTTTTAAAGCA
>Ga0123519_10008853_pt1 | contig 15273 bp, 11 predicted proteins | sample YelNatPaOPRAMG02_FD_87396 | JGI IMG/M metagenome (GOLD analysis project Ga0123519, IMG submission 87396) | Hot spring microbial communities from Yellowstone National Park - Yellowstone National Park OP-RAMG-02 (version 2) | ecosystem: Environmental > Aquatic > Thermal springs > Hot (42-90C) ...
CGACTGCCGGCTCGGTATTTGGATATCCGTGAAAACCTTCAAAAAGATTGAAGATAACATCTGCATCGAGTGAAGCGATCGTTTCCCGTACACTATCAAGCGGTGGACGCAGGGGTACATCCTGCCAGTTGATATTTAGATCGATAAGGGCTTTCCTGACCGGTACTACCTCTTCCAGTACACCAACGATGGCTTCACTTTCTTTCTCGGAGGCCAGTTCATCTATGAAAGGGTCGTTGTATATGATGGCTGCTTTCAGCATGATATTTTATACCTCCCGACGGCGGATTCAACGATGGTCTTTATCAACTCATCATAGGTCCAGCCCATTTTACCTGCCATAATGGGCAAATCACCCGATACGGGGTTGAGGCCGGGCAAAGGGTTCACTTCCAGGAAATAAGGCTGCCCATCCCTGTCTATACGAAAGTCTATCCTGCTGAAATCACGGCAGTTCAGAGTCTGATAAACTGCGATGCTGAATTTTTTAATACGTTTCGTTGTTGTTTCCGGAAGTTTTGCCGGACACTCATAATCTACCAGCTTCTGCCAGTTACGCTTTACCTCAAGCGAGTAAACGAAATTTTTAAACCTGCTTCTGGGTACAACCCGCATTATCCCGACTATTTTCGGAGGCGAATTACCTACCAGACCGACGGTCACCTCATGCCCCTCGATGTAATGTTCGATCAGTACCGGTTGGTTATATGTGGTCAGAAGCTGGGAGGCCAGCTTTTTAGTCTCTCTTAAAGTGCTAGCAATGGAGCGGAGGCGGATACCCTTGCTGGACCCTTCAAAAGCGGGTTTTATAAAGACCGGGAGCGGCAGGTCTTTGCTTTTGAGATGTTCGATCTCACTGCCTGTTTTTATCAGGATCCAATCTGGCGTGGGGACACCGGCATGTCTGACAATTTCTTTGGCCAGGGGTTTATCCAGCGTCAGACCGAGTGTCAGAGGGTCTGATCCGGTATAAGGTATATCGAGCATTTCCAGTATGGAAGGGACCTGACCTTCCCGACTGCGGTGGTTGCCGCGTCCCTCGGCTATGTTAAAAACCAGGTCCACCTGTTTTTTGATTACGGTAGAAAGAAATCGCCTGCCGCCGCCCAGGCGAACCGGAACATGACCGATGGAACGTAGAGCTGCGGAGATGGCTTTTACGACTTCCGGTGAATCGTATTCTTCCAGTGCATCTTCAATAGAAAAGCGGCCTTCCTGCTTGATTTCGTCTTTGAGATCGTAAGACAGGCCGATTCTCATAACTTATCACTCAGGCCGCTGTTAACTGCGGCAGTGGCATCTGTAGGATGTTGACTCTACCACGGCCGTTTCGACCGGCTGATGAAGCAGGCTGCCGCGGATTATGGTATCGATAGATTTTTCCTCGATAGTTTCTAAAAATTAGCTGGCCGTCAGAACGGGATATCAGATAGCTTGACTGGAGAGGTACTTTACCACCTCCGCCGGGAAGATCCACGACATAGGTCGGTATACCCAATCCGGAAGTATGTCCGCGGAGCTGCTCTATAATTCGAAGCCCTTTTTCCACAGTGGTGCGTAGATGCTCCGTACCCTCAACTTCATCAGCCTGGAAGAGATAATACGGTCTGACCTTAGCTTTCAGCAATTCGTGGCTGAGCTTGAGCTGTGCACTGACTGAATCGTTCACACCTGCCAGCAGTACCGATTGGTTATTAACAGGTATGCCGTGTCGCAGAATGCGGTCGCAGGCGGCTTTAGCCTCATCGGTCAGCTCCCCGGCATGGTTAAAATGGGTATTCAACCAGATAGGCCCATAATTTGAGAGCATCTGGCATAATTCTTCGTCTATGCGTTGTGGTAGAACCACCGGTACACGGCTTCCTATGCGGATGATTTCGACGTGCTTTATCTGCCTGATCCTCGCGATGATATTTTCAAGATGCTTTGTAGAAAGTGTAAGTGGGTCTCCTCCGGAGATTATAACATCCCTGATTGCGCGGTTGTTGCGGATATAGTCTATCATCCGATCGATCTCTTCGGCTGAGCGGATCCACCTGCCATGCCTCCATTCCCGCTTACGGGTACAGTGGCGGCAGAACATCGGGCAGATGTCGGTAACCACCATCAGCACACGATCGGGATAGCGGTGCACCAGTCCGGGCACCACGGAATCTCTTTCTTCCTCCAGCGGGTCTTCAGGAAGAATTCCAGCCAGTGCAATTTCATCAAAGGCGGGTAAAGCCTGTTTTCTTATAGGATCATAGGGATCTTCGTGATTTATCAGACAGAAATAATAGGGAGTAATGGAAACCGGGTACTTTCTGGTGACCAGGGTCATGTTAACCCGATCACGTGGGGTAAGCTGTATAAGTCTGGCTAAATCTTCTACGCTGGCGATCCGGTTACGGAACTGCCACTTCCAATCATTCCAGTCTTTATCAGATATCTCGCTGAAGAACCTCTGCCTGTTCCTCAGCAAACGCAAGCTCGGAGGCTCATCTACCTCAATAGCCGTACCGCCTGGAGGCTCCTCTTCGGAGTTCAGGTCAAAAAGCTCTTTTTGTTTGGTGGTAGTCGCTTGCGCCAATTCTGGTTATGCCTCCTTAAAATGATTAATTTTTTCTATTTGAACCAAACGTAATTTTATCTTTGGTTTTTTATAACATTAATGTGTATGGCTGTCAAGTATTTTGGCGAAAATTTTTTAAAAATTTCGATGTCAAAGCTAAAGAGGATTTATTTTGTGGCTGAGGCTGTTACAAAAAAAGTACGTATAAGATGTTTTTTGATATTGAAAATATGCATGAATGGCTATGTACAAATAAAATCTTTATAATTTACAGGTAAATTTCAAGCGGGAGCATAAGCTGGCAATCTGCATGAGACTTAAGAGATATATTCTGGTTATAAGTTTGATCATATTAATGGGCATGATATCGTGCGGCGGTATTAAAACAAATGTGGCAGAGAATGGGGCGGTTGCTGAGCCGAACAATGTACCTTTTACATCGAACCGGACCGCTATAGAGAGTATGCAGGAAAATGCGACAGTTTCTGCCGCACTGAAGGCGGGTGATTACGACAAAGACATCGATGATGCCAGGGTTGAGTTTAATGCCAATCCCTCCGAGCGTTCAGGCGAAAAGCTGGCGGATGCCTATATGGCCCGTGCCTGGTATTACAAGGCCAAACGACTGACCACCTATACACTCAGAGACCTGTTAAGTGCGGTCGACGTGGCCCCGAATTATTATCTGGCATACTATGACCTGGGGCGCTTTTATAATAACCAGGTGATGCAGGCCGCCGCTATTGTTGAGTTGAGCAGATGTATCAAACTAAAGCCCGATTTTGCTCCGGCATACAATGAGCGTTCGTCCTGCTACTTGAGGATAAATAAATGGGAGCTGGCACTGGCCGATGCTGATAAAGCCATCCAGCTTGATCCACAGGAGGCCTTATACTACTATACCAGGAGTCTGGCATGGCGAGGAATGGGAAAAAAGGAACAGGCCGCTGCAGATCTGAAAAAAATTGTACAGCTTTCTGCAGATAACAGTCTGAGAGAAAAGGCCACCGACGAGTTGCAGGCTCTCAAATAGGGTTAAAAAATCGGGCGTGCGGGCCGGTCTTATTCATGTCTAAGGGATTCTATAGGATCCAATCGTGCCGCTCTGAAAGCGGGATAAGTTCCTGAAAGCAGGCCCGTGCCTATTGAGACGGCCAGTGCAACTATGACGATCGTAAATGAGATCTCCGGTGTGATCGTCTGGTTACCCATGGGCACCTTGCCCATAGCCGATGCACCGAGTACGGCCAGCCCCAGCCCGATCAGCCCGCCGGTCAGGCTCAGGGCCGCCGCTTCGATAAGAAATTGCAGGAGGATATCGCGTCTTCTTGCGCCGATGGCCTTGCGTATACCTATCTCGCGTGTTCGCTCGGTTACCGAGACCAGCATGATGTTCATGATACCTATGCCGCCTACTACGAGAGAGATGGCACCCACGGCACCCATAAAAATCGAGAATGTGGCCAGTGTTTGCTGCATGCTGGCCAGCGTCTCGCGCATGTCGGTTATCTGGAAATCGTCGGCTGCGCCCGCCGCGATGTAGTGTCTGGTGCGAAGGATGCTGGTAATCTCGGCGATGGCGGCATCGACCAGATCCGGGCTGACGGCCTTGACGGCTATCTGCTGTACCTCGTTTCCTCCCGTCATCTTGGACTGCATGGTGGTCAGCGGTATCAGGATATAGCTGTCGCCCCCGAAGCCGCCAAATTTCTGCAGGGTGCCGACAACCTGGAACTTGATGCCGGAGATGCGTATGGTTTTGCCAATAGGTGAATCGGTGCCGAACAGGTCAATGGCTGTCTGATAGCCCAGGACTGCCACGCTGGATCGTGCCGTAACATCCTGGTCGGTAATGAATCGTCCCTGGTCCACCTGATAATTCCTGATCTGCGTAATAATTGGCGTAACTCCGGTAACCTGTGAACTGGCGCTGTTGTTGCCGTACTGGACGGTGGTTCTGGTCTGTCTGGTGGGAGAGACAATACCGATGGACGGTGCCAGCGTTTTATCTTTGAGAGCCTCGGCATCTTCCACGGTTAAAGGACGCATGATGGTTACCGCTTTGGATGCTGAGGATGATACGTAGAGCGCTGAAGCACCCATATTATTGAAGGTTGTTGTCATGCTGGTCTGGAAACCCTGCCCCAGAGCAACCAGCAGAACTACCGCGCATACTCCAATGACTATGCCCAGCATAGTTAAAGATGAACGCATCTTATTGGCGAATATCGATTGCCAGGCGGTTTTGATGCTTTCCCAGATACTCATCTTTTCCTGTCCTCCACGATCCTTCCGTCCCGTATGATGATGGTCCTCTGTGTGTAGGCAGCTATGTCCTCCTCATGTGTAACGATAACGATGGTTATACCCTTCTTGTTTAGCTCGGTGAAGAGGTTCATTATGCTGTGGCTGGTGGTCGTGTCCAGATTGCCGGTGGGCTCGTCGGCCAGTATCACAAGGGGATCGTTAATCAGGGCGCGGGCGATGGCCACGCGCTGTTTTTCGCCTCCCGACATCTCCTGTGGCAGGTGATGCGCCCGCTGAGCGATGCCTACTGCCTCAAGTGCTTTCAGCGCTTTATCGTGTCTGTGGTTCTGGCCGGCATAAATGAGGGGCAGTTCCACGTTTGCCAGTGCGTTTATTTTAGGCAGGAGGTTGTAGGATTGGAAGACGAAGCCCAGCTTTCTATTCCGGATGGCGGCAAGCTGGTCGTCGGAAAGATGGGCTACATCCTGCCCGTCCAGTCTGTAGCTGCCTGTTGTTGGTCGATCGAGACATCCCAGTATATTCATTATGGTCGACTTGCCTGATCCCGATGCGCCCATAATGGAAATCATCTCACCCTTTTCGCAGGTAAAGGATATGCCGTCGAGGGCCGTTACCTTCACCTCTCCGATATCATATATTTTGCTGATGTTTGAAATCTCTATCATGTTGTCTTCACCGCATAAAACTTGAAACTGGTTGCTTCATCTGAGCATCATCATGGGGTTGGGCGTTCTGCCGGACGGCATGCGCAGGTTGGCATTGCCGGCGCCGACGATCTGCACCTTCTCCCCCTCTTTCAGGCCCGACCTGATTTCCGCATATTCCAGGTTCTTTATGCCTACCGTGACTTCCCGGCGTTCGGGTATCCCGGTTGTGGGATTGGACACCAGCACCATCGATCTGTTGCCCATCGTGATAACTGCGGATACCGGCACGAGAAGGACGTTTTTGGCGCTGGCCACGTGGATGGTGGCGGTAGCGCTGAGCCCTCCACGTATTTCGCCTTCAAAGGGATCGAGCTCTATCAGCACGGTGAATTTGATTACGTTGCCGCTGGTGGCGCCGTAGGGAGAGATGAAGCTGACAGTGCCGGTAAAAGTCTTGCCCGGAAGAGCATCGACGGAAATGGTTGCCTTCTGCCCGGCTTTTATCTTCATGATATCGATCTCATCTACCTTGCCGTTGAACCTGACGGTTTTGGTGTCAACCAGCTTGACCGCGGTCTGGGATGAGTAGTCCTGTGCCGAAAGCACATAGGATTTCTTCAGGTCAACACTGACCGCCGTCCCGTCCGATGGTGCGATGATGGCGGTTTTCATCATCTCCTGTTTGGCTTTATACAGGGAGATTTCGGCTGATTGCAGGCTGAGGTTATATGATTGTAAGGTCTTCCAGTTTGTACCGCCGCCGACCTCGAAGATCATCTTCTGGTTTTGCAGCACATCCTGTCCGACCAGCAGATTAAGCTTGGCGGTGTACAGCTTCTTGGCGGCTTCCACAGGCGATGCTTCCCCGCTCTGTAGGTAACTTTGCAGGTCCTGCACGTATCGAAGGGCGGACTGCAGGAAATCGTTGCTGGTAGAGGTATCGGCGTAGTAATAGGTCATGCGGTTCTTGATGGTCACGGCGCTGTTAGCGCGCGAGGTGACTTCCAGCATCTGCTGGCGGGCGGCTTCGATATTTTTCCTGACCTCCGCATATTTGCCGTCTTTCATGGCGTTGCTGATATCTATCAGTTTCTGGCGGTACTGCTGGAGATAATCGATAATGGCCTGTCTGTCCGCCGGTATCTCTTTCAGACTGCCAGCTTCGGTATCGGGCGACCAGATGGAGTTGGACTTGGCACCTGCCAGTACAGCGGCATCGGGCCTGGTCCTTATCAGATCTTCACAGACCTGTATGTCGAAATAGGTCATGACCAGCCAGTAGCCGGCGTCCTTGTAGGCACCCTGGTTAAAATAGCTGAAAGATGCGTTGATGTCTTTCTGTGCCTCTTCCATCAGACGCGGTATGCTGAGGTTGGGATAGTAGTAGGGCAAATGGTCGGTATCGCAGCCAAAAGTAATGTTGTTTTTGGCCGTCTGTATGCTCAGAAGCGCGGATTTCATCTGGTTTACCTGTGCCGAGTTGTCCAGTGTGGCCAGCAGTGCACCCTGTCTGACTACGTCTCCTTCCTGAACGAAGATCTGGTCAACCTGTCCCTGTGTGCCGAACTTCAGGTCGAACTGGTTGGGCATCTCCAGATTACCGTCGCTGGTCACATCGATGGCAATATCGCCGCGCTTGACTTCTACTGTCTGACCGGCTGTAAGTGTCTTCCCGGATGAGGCTGTACAACCGGCGAGCAGCAATGCAGCCAATGCCAGGCCGACCGCCAGCAGATACACTGTTTTTCCCCCGTAGTTTTTATATAATACCGTTTTATTTTTCATTGGAATTCATTTCAGGTTGTTTTAGGGCGGCGGAGGACCACCGCCGCCGGCAGGCGGAGCCATGGTGGTTCTGGTGGTAACGCCGGTGGCGCGCTCTGTGATGGTCACATGGTCGCCTTCTTTCAAGCCACTCAATATCTGTACGTACAGCTGATTCTGCTCGCCCAGGGTTACCTGTTTTTTCTCCGTCTTGCCGGTGCTGTCAACAACCAGATTAACAAATGAGCCTTCCTTGGTTGTGGTAACGGCAGTCACCGGGAGTAGCAGGGCATTTTCAATGCTTTTAACCGCTATATCTGCAGTAGCTGTTAAGCCTCCCTTCAGGTCCACGTCGGTGGGATCGAGCAGAACGGTTACATTGAACTTGACCACGCCGCCGGTGCTGGCCGTGCCGTAAGGAGAAATGAAGGATACCCTGCCGCCGAACGTCTTGTCCGGTATGGCATCGACTGAGATAGCAGCCTTCTGCCCGGTCTTTATCTTGAGGATATCGATCTCGTCAACCGTCCCGACAAATTTTATCTGGCTGGTATCTACCACCTGGATGGTTCCCTTGGATGAATAGTCCTGAGACGACAGCACATCGTTTTTCTTTACAGCCACACTGACGACGATGCCGTCTACCGGCGTCATGATGACGGTTTTGAGGAAATCGTCGCGCTTATTGCTGAGGTCAACCAGCTTGCTTTCCAGATCGACCTTATACTGGTTTTCATTTTTCAATGAGAGGCCGTGCTGAAGGACATAATCGTTGGTGCCCAGTATAGCATTGCACAGCTTCATATAATGCTCGGCAATGGTTAGATTGATGGCAAGGTCGGGCGATGAGACGCCGTCCTTCTCGATGCCTTTCAGTGCGGCATCGAGCTTATCGCTGGCGGCACCGTAGAGGTAGTTGGAGATATCCTTTCCGTAAACTTCGGTGTCGCTCCGCTCCTGGATGACGTTGACGTTGTTCATTACGGCACGACCGATGCGGTTAAGCTGTTCCATAAGACTGTTGAAAATGGGCTGAGCCTCTTCTTTTTTGCCTCCGGTCGCGGCCTCAAGGAGGCTGTCGATGCTGTCCTGCCCCTGCCTGATAAGGCTCATGGCGTTACGGATTTCATTGATCATATAGCCGGCAAAGGAGTTGTCCTGCTGTATCTGGAAAGCGGTGTAGCCAGGTATATCCTCGGGAACCGAAGACTGGACGTTGCCCAGTCCCGACGCCGGGTTGAGTACGGCATCTTCCAGTATCTTCAGACTGCATTCAAGGTCGGCCAAGGCTATTTTGAGCTGTGAAGCCGCCGCCGTGTAGTTCTCGGAAAGGAAAAGCGACTGTGCTGAGGCGATCTCTTCCACTGCCCAGTTGTAGGCCATAATGGCCGTTGAGTTGGCGTAGTAGGCGGGATAGCCCACCGGCAGGCCCACGAACGGGCTGTCGGGTATGCTTTCGGAATGCTTCCAGTCCTGTGCAACGTAATCCCATTCCCAGTCCCAGCGCGGCTTTTCTAATATTATCGGATTACCTCTATCATCTAATATCGGATTACCGTTAGTATCCTTGTATATTGCATAGAAAGTTGTCGGGAACTGCGGCAGGCGTGGTACGGTCTCGTACAGGTTGCTAAGGGTCTGCTGAACGCCGATGTTGGAGGACTTGATATCCAGCCTCTGGGCGGTATCGTCCAATCTCGCCAGAATGGCACCGGCTTTTACCCGGTCGCCTTCCTTCACATATACGTCTTTGACATCGCCCGGCGCACCGAAATGCAGGTTGAAGGCCTGCGGCATGTTCAGGTTGCCGTCCACCGACACTGTTATATCCAGCGTTCCGCGGGTTACCTGCACGGTGCGTGCCTGTGCGGCAGCGATGCGTGGCTGGGTCTGTCCGGTGGTTGTCTGGGACGGTGTACACCCTGCCAGCAGCCAGACTATGAGGCCTGAAATTATATATGCAAATATCTTTTGGGGGTTGACGTCGATCTTCATGCTATTTAGTTAAACGGATGGCCATATTAAAAGTTTCAATTAGATCAGGTTAACATTAAATTGTTAAGAAATTATTTTGATGACTGTCATCGGAGTTGAGCCGTCAATAATTATAGACCTGCGGGTTATTTAATGGAAATCAGGCTCCGACTGCAGGGAGTGTGAAGGTGAAGCGGCTTCCCTTTCCCGGCTCGCTCCAGGCTGTGATGGTGCCTTTGTGTGCTTCTACAAAGTATCTGGCGATTGTGAGCCCCAGACCGCTTCCACCCGTCAGCCGGGTACGGGATTTGTCCACGCGGTGGAAGCGTTCGAAGATAAACGGTAGCTCATCGGGTGGGATGCCCTCGCCGTTGTCGGCCACGCAAACGGCAATATGGTCGCCAACCTGTTCGGCACTCACCGTGATTGACCTTCCTGAAGGTGTGTGGGTGAGTGCATTGGTCAGCAGATTAAGCAGAACCTGCTTGATGCGCTGTCGATCGATAAACACTGCCGGCAGACCGCCGGGTAGCTCAACCGAGAGCTTTATGTCCTTAATGGAAGCCTTGGCCATAACGGCGGTGATGGCCTGTGTGATGATATTGCCAATATCCTCATTCTGGCAGTACAATTTTAGCTGTCCCGATTCAGCCAGACTCAATTCCTGCAGGTCTTCGATAAGTCTTGAGAGGAGCATAGTTTCGTCGTAGATGGTGTTGACCGTGTGCTCATCGGGCACAATAATGCCATCGCGGATGGCTTCGAGATAGCCGCGTACATTGGTAAGCGGGCTGCGGAGCTCGTGGGCGATATCAGCCACCAGGTCACGTCTGAGCTTCTCATCGCGCTCCAGATCGGCGGCCATACGGTTGAAGGTGGTTGCCAGTTCGCCGATTTCACTTTTTTCTTTAATGTTCACACGCTGGGAAAAATCCCCCTTGCCTAAACGTTGGGCGGCCAGTGTGAGTGACTTGACCGGTGCCAGTATACGCCGGGATAGAAAAATGGTTAGAATGATGGCCACAGCAACCGCCAGACAGGCGCCTGCCATAAAATACCGACCCATCTCGCTGGTAAGGATTTGCAGGGCTGTCAGACCGACGGGCGACTGCGTCAGAGGCGTTAGAAACAGATAGCCGACAACCTGCGATTGGCTGAGGTCTGGAAGAGGCGGCTCGGGTGGTGGACCGGGGAAGGCCTGGCCGGAAAAAATGAGTGTGGGTGCCGGAAGGGACATATTTTCTCTGGGCCTGACGGGTGCCGATTTCTGTGGTTCATTCGGCAGTGTGATCAGGCGACTGCTGAATTTATTCAGATCGAGCCGCGTGCCCGACGTGCCGTTTTCCGAGTCGGCGATAATCTTTCCATCTGTATCTGCCAGGATAATTCGGTAATTGAACTGCTCTGCTAATTTGGAGATCACCGGCAGAATGCCGTCCCAGCTCATATTGTTGTTGATATAATAGTCGCCGATAACGAAATGAATACGGCCGCTGACCATGTGCTCCACACGTTCATTATATTTCTGTATCTGAATGGTAGCAGCCTGCCACATGACGAAGAAAACCGCCCCGACGGTCAGCAGGATAACCAGTGTAAAGGAAAGTATCAGACGGAACTGCAGGGTATACTTCATTTCACTGCTCTGCCAGTTTGTAGCCTGCCCCGTACACCGTCTTTATATAAACAGGCCTTTTAGGATCTGGCTCCAGCTTACGTCTGAGGTTGAAGATGTGCACATCTATGGCGCGGTCAAAGCCTTCGAATTCGTAGCCGAAGACTTTGTCGATCAGTTCCATTCGATCAAACACACGCCCCGGTTCTTTGATCAGGGCAGCCAGTATTTTGAACTCAACTGCGGTGAGGTCGATCCGGCGGTTATTGAGGTACACCTCGCGCCTTTGGAAATTCATCACCAGATTGCCGTGTCTGATTTCGGATGGGCCCCGCTCTGACGGCAGGCGGCGGAAGACTGCCCTTACGCGTGCCGCAAGCTCGCCGGGGCTGAACGGCTTGGTAACATAATCATCGGCACCGCTGTCGAGTCCGTTTAGCTTATCCTCATCCTGTGTGCGGGCGGTCAGCATGATAATAGGCACATCAGACTCCTGCCGCAGAATCCGGCATATCTCCAGACCATCGATTCCGGGCAACATCAGGTCAAGCACCACGAGATGAGGATGGCTTTCCCTGAATTTATCCAGAGCTTCATTTCCTTCATAAGCGGTCACTACATTATATCCATCACGCTGGAGGTAAAGCTTAACCAGGTCAACCGTCCTGACATCATCATCTACAACAAGTATTGTTTTTTTTGACATTTCTTGTTCTTAATCCACCGCTGATATTTTACTCCGGCATATTGTTCAGGCAAATAATATCCTTTATTCGAGTATACCCGCGCCGCCGGAATAGGAGAAGGTGCTTCCTCCGGCTAAAGAAGCACCTTCTATAAAAAGAGGAGGCGCAGACTCTTACTGTATAACCTAACATACGATTATTAAGCAATTATTAAGCCCGTTCTTAAAAATAGCTTAACAATCTGCCAGTAAGATTGAGTTGAAATTTTTTGGAGGTATATGGAATTGTATAAAAAAACCTCTCATCTATTTGTGTTTGCACTATTTGTGCTGGCCGTGATTGCAGTGATATCCCCGGCCTGCAGTGCCGCGCAGACAGCGGGTAATTCCGCCGGACAAGCGTCGCCGACAGCTGGTACACCGTCGGGGCAGGCATCGGAAAATTCCGTTCAACCGAAATCAGGACAGCGGGGGCAGGAACAAAATATGCAGGAAATGCGGTCTAAGCTGCTTTCCAGAGTAGCCGAGATACTGGGTGTTTCTACGGAATCACTGACTGCTGCCTATGAGGCGGGCGTTAAGAAGGTCATGGGCAACAGACAGGCACCGGCCGGGAGCAGTACCGCGGGACAACCTCCACAGCCGCCTTCGGAAAATATGACCCCGCCATCAGGTGGCTGGGGTAATCAACAGCCCGATATGTCGTCCCTGTACAGCGAGATTGCACAGTCGCTAAATTTAACCGTGGACAGGGTAACTGCCGCATTCGATCAGGCACGAAAAGAATTAATACCTTCAAAAACACAGCAATAAACATGGTAAAACAGGTGGACTTATGAATCGCAATAGCTCGGTTTTCACGCTAAAGGGGTCAACGTGAGCAGTTTTCTGGTAATATCGGGATATTTTGCTATGAAGAGCAGCTCATCTTCCACCAGCGGTGTCTGGGCTTCCACATTGGCATATCTCACCAGCTCAAGTATCTTTCGGGCTTCGCTGGCACTGGAAAAAGTTACCTCCATTTTGCCCATTATATGGCTGAATCCCGATATACCCGTGTATTCGCCTGAACATATCATCCGACCGGTTTCCACAATTTCGGGTTCTCCCCGTCCCAGCTCCTCAAAGTTGTAAAGCTCGTAGTTCTCGGGGTCTTTCAGCACACCATCGGCGTGGATGCCGGATGCATGGGCAAAGGCATTAGCGCCCACTCCCGGCTGATTGATGGGTATGGGAACGCCGAATGCGTAACTGGCATATTTTGCCAGCTTGTATGCTTTGTTTAATATTATCGGTCGTCCAAACTCGTATTGCCCGGCGAAACCTTTGGATTTCATAATGGCCAGCACGCAGCATAACAGGTCGGCATTGCCGGCCCGCTCACCGATGCCGTTGATTGTAGTATTGATGAAGGCATCCTGTCCGGCGTCTACAACGCCTCTGGCTCCGGCAATCGAGTTGGCTACCGCCATGCCCAGATCGCCATGACAGTGGATCTCAACCGGCATCTCCACCCTGCCAGCAATTTCGTGCACCGTTTTGTAAATTGTAAAAGGGTCGTCGTAGCCCAGCGTATCGCAGTAGCGAAATCTGTCCGCGCCAGCCTCTTTAGCCTCTCCGGCAAATGTGATCAGGAAATCCAGGTCGGTTCGGGATGCATCTTCGGCATTGACCCCCACAGATACGGCCCCCGCCTTTTTGGCCGCCACGGTAGCATTTACCATCTGCTCAACGATATCGGTCCGTGATTTTCGGCCTGAGAATTTGCCCTGTATCATCTGGTCGGCAGTCCAGAGGGAAATATTTAAATATTCGATCTGCGGCACCATCTCAAATGCCTTTTCCACATCCTCCACGGTAGCCCTTATCCAGCCGGATAGCCTGATGGGCTTGAGCACACCCATTTTTGCGAGTTCGAGATTGGCCTGGAGGTAGTTTGTTTCATGGTTTGTTGTGGGGAAGCCGAACTCGGATTGGTAAACGCCAAATTCGTTGAGGTACATGTTGATCATAGTTTTTTGCAGTTTGGACAGGCTCAGCCTTGCTGTCTGCACGCCATCTCTGTTGGTTACATCGATAAAATATATTTTGCCTTTCATAGAATAAATCCTCTGCGAAATAAATTAATTATAGCATCGCAGATACAGGCGGGATAAATTATCTCCGGCTCGCCAGCAGTATGATCAATATTATGATCACTACTATGAAACCGCCTATGATGAACCAGATAAATACCGGTGTTCCCGTTACCGGTTCCGGAGAGGGAGAAGTCCCTGGTGAAGTTGTGAACATCGAGGCGGGACCGGTGATCGAGCGTCCGCCGGCGGTGGGGTTCAGTGCCACCGACCGGTAATAGTAGGTTTTTTGTGGAGCAAGACCGGTTATTACCGAGCTGAACGTACCCGGTCTATCCATCGACTGTACATCCGATGAATTGCCGAAGTCAGCCGTCGTTCCGTATTCAAACCATACTTGGACTTTTGGGGCATTTCCCAAATCATCAAGGATCCCGTTGAGAATGGCAGTGGTTGAAGTCACGCCGGTAGCCGGTGATGTAGAAACGGATAGCCGTGAAGTGGAGACTGTAGTGAAAGATTCAAGCCCGCCGTATATTTTGCCTCCATCGGGTGTTTCTGCTACCGCCTGGAACGCATAATCGGTACCCGCTGTCAGGTCTGTTAGCTGGTATGATACAGAGCCCGGTGATGTGAGTATCTGCGCAGGGGTGGTGGTGCTGGGCTGATTTCCTTTTCCGAAGTTAAAATAAACACGCAGGGTACGGATATTTCCCATTGAGCTGACATTTGCGTTCAGAGTGGCTGTGTTGCTGCTGACGCCTGAAGCAGGGTTTGTGTAAAGCGTAACCGGCAAAGGGGCTGTGGTTTGAAATGTGGTGTACGGGCCGTAGAAATTATTTCCGGCAGCAGATGCGGCCGAGCGGTAATAATAGGTTACGCCGGGACGGAGCCCGCGGATGCTGTAGCTGAAATTGCCCGGCGTGTCGAGTACCTGCTGTGGCGTAGAACTACCCAGGGTAGTGTCTGTTCCGTATTCGAACCATACGGTTACACGGCTGTTTATGCCCATGGATGCCAGAATTCCGTTCAGTGTAGCGGAATCGGGGCTGATATTGCTGGCTGTACCGGTGCTTACCTTTATTCCGGGTGCATAGGTTGTGGTGAATGAGCCGTTCAGTCCGTGGACGGTGGTACCACCGGATACAGTGGGTACTGCCATGGCACGGTAGTTGTATGCGGTGCCGGGATTTAGGTTTTGCAGGGTGAAACTAAAAGCCCCGGGTGCGTAAAGTGTCTGCATAGGAGTGGTCTGACCGTAGCCCAGCGTGGGGCCCCATTCAAACCAGACATAAGCATTGCGATATGCGCCCAGTGACTGCAGATAGCCAACAATGGTGGCCGAGGTGGCGGTTATGCTGGTAGGTGCTCCCGTGTTTACGTCGAGTGCGGCGGCTCCGGGCGTAATGAAAAGCTCCTGACTGCCGTAAACTGCGGCTACACCGATGGTCGGGGGAAGTGCGACGACACGAAAATAATAACCTGTATTGGGGAGGAGGCCGCTGACCGGAATACTGAATGGGCCGGGATTAAAAAGCGTCTGCTGGCTGCTCTTTGCGCTGTACGATGCCGTGGTTCCATATTCAAACCACACGGTAACACCGGAGTATGGCCCCATGCTGTTGAGATAGCCGTGGAGCACGGCGGTGCTTGAGGTAACATCTGAAGCTCCTCCGGTAGTTACGGAAATCGGC
>Ga0123519_10008856_pt1 | contig 15272 bp, 9 predicted proteins | sample YelNatPaOPRAMG02_FD_87396 | JGI IMG/M metagenome (GOLD analysis project Ga0123519, IMG submission 87396) | Hot spring microbial communities from Yellowstone National Park - Yellowstone National Park OP-RAMG-02 (version 2) | ecosystem: Environmental > Aquatic > Thermal springs > Hot (42-90C) ...
CCCGCACAAACTCATACAAGCACTATCAAACCCCTATTTCCATCATCCGTCAGCGCAACCCCGCAATCAACCCGGCCATCGGCATGCTCCAACCTATATTCCTTCCATCCTCCCTCGGGTTACCATGTACCCTTCTTGGTCTCCCTGAAGGCCGGACAAGCCGTTTGAGCGTTATAACTGCTCTCCACTCAGGGCCAGCAGGCGTCAGGCCCTGACTTGCTGCAACTTTGATCCTCGTAAAGGCGCCCAGCGGATTTCCAGACCGCTCATCCACTCCGGCCATCTCGATGTCAGGATCAGGACTCATTCGAATACGAAGGTGCCCCAGAGATTGGGCTGAAGTCTGACCTCCGAGGGAATGTCCGAGACAATTTTCGTGTTCTTGTTGGACCAGTAAACGCGGTCAACCGACCGCTGGCCGGTCTGGTCTGACAATACCCGGCCCATGTCCCCCCGGACAGAGCGCGTGGCCGCCGGATCAAGATGGATTGCCGCGAGCGGGACAGCGGCCTCAAGAGTATAGCGGCTGCCTTCCCTCACCACTGCGACAGACGCCTCCGGCAGAAGCACGACCCGATCCACGAACACTGTCCGCCACGGCGACGAAAAGGCGCGTCTGGATTCCGGAGACGTTCCAGGAACCACGTAGTCATAGAGAATGGCCCGCGGCTCTCCTCCGACCATGGCAAAACTCAGACGGATATCGCCCGGCCCGGCATCCTCTCGCGCAGGATCCGCCTCCTGCCGGGTCGCAAGCATGATGTCCAGGACATCTCCCGTCTTGAACGCGCCTGCAAAGTCGTCCGCGGCGGCTGCATTCTGAAACACCGCCCGATCATCCTCGCCCTGGAACAGCACGAAGAGATGCCGGTCGTCATAGCCAAGCGCGAAACCTTCTACGCGTTCAGGAGGCCATTCGGCTGCGCTGCCGTCAACAGAGACCTCAGACATCCGCCGAACGATAAGCCGGCGGGGTTCGGTTGCGGCAAGGGTGCGGCGCTGTCGCAGATGTTCGGCGCGGCTCAGATGCTCCGCGGTCACCTCGAAGGAACCGCCCTCGAGCCGGATGACATTCTCCAGTCCATGGAGTTCGACCACTGAGTTGTGCGGAGATCCTGGCGAAACGACTTAGCGACAGCGGAAGGAGCCATCGGCCGTCTTGACTTTCTGGAACGTTCCGCCGAAGTGCTCGTCTCCGAGCGACACCCTCTTCAAAAGTTCGTCGGAAGGCGGAGCATTGAACGACCAGGAGAGACCCTGCCGGCAATCCTGGAAAACCCGGTCAATATACAGGCCATCGGCCGTGAAGAGATATGTGGCGCCGAGATTGCTCAATATGGCAATGACTTCGCCGAGTGTTTCGTTCACGACAGCAGAGCCGAGAAACCGCGTTGTGGCGATGAGAACGCCGGGTTCGTCCCCCGCGGCCGTGGTGTAATGGCCCGCATGCAGGCCCGGCCAGCGATTCTTGTATCGCCAGAGAATGCGGCCGTCCGGGCTCACGCTCACCACATATTCATCGAGGCTGATGGCATTCCCGGCTCTGTCGCGCATGACGGCATCGGAAGCATGAGCAAGGCCCGGGATCGGCACAAAAGACTTCGGCAGTTCATAGAGCGGATACCCTCGGCGGTTGAAGCCGCGGACGTTGAAAAACGCGATGCCAGCCCGGCCGTACTCGCCGTCTGAGAACGCAATTTCGAACCGGTCGTTCATGCGCGTCTGCCATGTGGCGGCAACCTGACGCCACGGTGCGCCTTCGAAGGTTATGGTTCCTGTCCGCACCTCCGGAGGTTGGACGCGACCGTCGTCATTTTCGTCGGTCCAGGCGAAAATGGATTCGCCGGGACCTCCCTGGTAATAGGTGCCCAGCAGACCCTCGGCCTTCTCGTCCGCATTTGATGGCGCAAGCACGGTACGCGGCACGATCTGGCGCCCGATCCCAGGCCCTTCCCATTCCAGCCGAATGCTGGCCCCGCCTGTCTTTTCGTAAAAATCGAGCCGGATGGGATGGCGCCCTGCTGCCAGTTCCACTGACGCGGAATTCTCGGTCTGCGCGTGATCGGTCCAGTTGTCTATGATCGTCCTGCCGTCAATGCACAGACGCACGCCGTCATCGCTTGTGGTGATCAGCCGGTATGCGCCAGGCTGCGCAATCCCGAGCGTTCCCTCCCAGCGCACAGCAAAGTCATCCGGCCCCATCCCCTCGGCCGGAGAGCCGCTCCACGAGAAATCAATCTGGGGGTCCACGCGGCGCATGACGACCCGGCCGAACCGCGCATCAGGGATGTCCCGGCCGAGTCGTTTCCACATCCAGTCAGGTATCGTGCCGACAGCGGCCACGGGCCGGACATGATCACGATCGTAAATGAAAAGGGTGCACTGCGCGCCGCCCGCCCAGCCCTGCCAACTGGTGAAAAAAAGCCGGCCATCATGGCGGAACGGATACGCCGGAGCCGCGCCGGAAAAGTTGTGAGGCGCGCCGGGGAAAAAGCAGTCATACCGCTCGTCATCATCGCGCCAGATCACATTGACCGGCCTGAACATGCCCGTGCGGGGATCCCGCCGGATCTCGAGACTCCGGTAGAAGAAACGGTTTTCGTCCTCGGGATCAATGCCGCCTCCGCCGCTTCCGCCGTACTCGGGAGGCCCGATGACATCCTGCACGCAGCGACCCCTGGAATCCCATACGCTGACCCGTTTCACGTTCATGCTGGATTCGCACACCCACAGCCGGCCGGCCGCGTCTATCTCCAGACCGACGGGATTTTCGAGATTGTCCGGATCGAAGCGCCCCACACGATGGGGGCCGGGTCTGCCGATTGTTCTGAGAAGCTTTCCCTGCGGAGAGAAGACCTTCACCTGGTGCTGAGGCGCGGTTTCCCCCACGTAGAACCTTCCCTCCCGGTCCACGGCGAGGCTGAACGGGCTGGCCAGACCTGTCACGACAGGCGTGACCCGGAAGGAATCGAGGGCGATGAGCGCCACCCCATCCCGCGATATGCACGCGAGGTGGTTCGTCCCGCAGGGACGGAGACGTCCCGGGCCTGGAACCGCGATCCTGTTCAGAACGTGGATCTTTTCATCGGTTCCGGCAAGGTTGGGAGCCAGGTCGCACACGAGCACTGCGTCCTGGGAGCGGTCCGCTATGAACGCGGTGGAGCCGCGAACGACAAGACCCTCCACGGAGCGAAGAACGGGATCCTTTTCCTCCCTGGGTATGGCAAATACACGCCGGCCGGCCTTTGTCCGCCAGTCCACGCGGATGAGACACACTTCCCGGCCTTCGAATCCCAGCCATCCGCCTTTTTCGAGGAAATACACAGCGGCCGCAGCATTGGTGGAGTCGAACGGGCCTTCCGCGGCCAGCACGCGCGGACAGGCAAGATGAATGCGCGCAGTGCCCCAGAGTTTGTTCATGTCCAGATCCGTTTCAATGAGCGCATGGCCGCCTTCACAGAAAGATCCGATGGCCATGGTGTCGCCTGTGCGGACAATATCCAGCGGCGGGCTGTGGTCCGCAAGCCACCCTCCGGTTCCGTCTGCTGTGATCCAGGCAAGGCCGCTCTTCTTGATTGGATTGAAAGAATACAGATAGCGCAGGGACAGGCCCGGATGACAGAGCCCCCTCCAGCGATATCGGCCTGGCGCCGCGAGTTCACGTCCCCTGACGGAGGGATCGGAAAAATGCGGGGCTGGTTTCTGATATGGAGGCCAGTAATCGTCGAGCGTGCTCAAATCCCACCAGACCGTGTTGGTGCCGGCTGGAAATGGCGCGCCGGCAAATAGATTTTCCACAACCTCGCCTGCTTCCGAAAGAATCTGAATCGTGGCCCGGCCGGGCCACGGCATGGTGAATGTCAGAGGGATGACGCCCTGGGGAATGCCGGTTTCGCGAGCAAGGCGCCCGGGACATGGCCGGTTGCCGAGATCCTCGAACACGGCAATTTCCGCGATCGAAGCCATCCGCGGGTTGGCGCCTTCGCCTCCTTCGGCCATTTCGGGAGTCAGACCGCGGACGATGAGGTAACGGAGTGCCCGCGTCTGAACGTCTGTTCCGAAATCAGCGGCGACTTCCCAGATGATCGGGCGCCATGGACGGCGGGCCGTCAGCGCGCCGACCGTCTTCCAACCGGCTGCGTCCCGGCCGGAAGGCCGGTCGTCGGAAGTCCAGGCCTGCACTTCGATCCGGCCGAATCCCCCGTCACCGAGAAAGACGGCAGTGCCGCGGAGCCGGCGGGACGAACCCCAATCCAGCACAATCCATTCAGGCTCTTCCGCGGAGATGTCGTGCTCACGGGGGGCGTTCGACCAGGTGGAGTGGAAATCGCCGTCTGCCAGGACATCCGGCCTGTTGGCACGGCCGCGTGGACGGAAGCCCTGGTCCGGAGGGGCGCAGGAACTGACAAAAACATCAGCGAGCGGCGCCACGTTGACGAAGCGGCCGGCAAGGGTCGTGGCGAACCACAGGGTGTCGGAAAATTGTCCGGACGAATCCGGTTTCCGCGCGCCAGTGAGCCGGATCGCGCGGGTCCTGACGCCTGCAGGCAGGGGGACGGCCAGGAGATTGTGGCCTGGATCGCCGGGATAGGCGGCCGGAAGCCAGTCCTCGGGCCGCGGGTTGCCGGCGTCCGCACCCGGCTGGAGATAATGAATCTGCCAGGAGCCCAGGGCCAAAACCGTTCCCACCTCGACGGCCGAGGTGAAAGCGATCAGGAAGGTCGAGGGGCCCGGCTCCGGAGTCGCCGCACTGCGCCAGCCCTCCACGTGATTGGCTGTTCCGCCGATCCTGAGGACCTTGGGAGAGGCGGGAACAGCCCCGGGTTCGGCGCGGCTGCGACCGGCATCGAAAAACTCAGCGGTCAGGTTCGGCGAAAATGCGCTCCGGGCCTGGGGTTGGGCATCATCGGCCATCGCCCTCATTGCGATCGCCAGCAAGAGCAATATTCCGAGCGGGTGTGTCATATTCAGAGCGCCTCCCTGTCTTTGTGTTGCCGATGGTAGCAGATCACCCCACGACTTTCCAACCAAGAACAAGAGCCTGGCATGTTCCTCCGACTTCACGCCACATCACCCGCCCCAGCCTGCGACACGCTTCCCGGTTCATAACCCGGATTCTGGGTTCGATAAAAGGCAGGATTGCTCAAGCAGTCGGAAAGACACGGCGTTCAGGCGCGCACCGAGTTGAATGTGTGAGAGCGGAATGGGCGTTGCCAGTCGGCCGCCAGAATCACTATGATGAACCATGCTTTGGAAAGCCGCCAGGTCAGTCATGGGCATTCTCCTTTTGCCGCTGTGCGTGGCGGCAGGCCGCGCGGTCTTCGGCCTGCTGAAAGATCTGCACTCCACCAATGGAAGCCTGATTCCTCTTCCGGCTGCTGCGGTTTTGATCGGAATCGGACTCTGGCTGCTTGTATATTTCCTCCTTCCGCGGCCTGTGCGCTCGTACATTCTGGCGCACGAGCTCACGCACGCCATATGGGCCGCCATTCTCGGCGAGCGCGTGCTTTCGATGAAGGTTTCCAGATCGTCAGGATCGGTGACCCTGTCGGACAGCAACTTCCTCATCACTCTGGCGCCCTATTTTTTCCCGCTCTATACGTTTCTTGTCATGGTCGCATATCCGCTGGCCGGCCTCTTCCTGGACATGGCGCCTTTCCGGCTGGTCTGGCTCGCGCTCGTGGGGTTCACCTGGAGCTTCCATGTCACCTTCACAATCGCATCGCTGTGCGTTCGGCAGCCTGACATCAGAGAATGCGGCTATGTTTTTTCCTATGCGCTCATCCTGCTGATGAATATTCTGGTTGTCGGGGTGGGAATTACGGCTGTTTCACCGGCCAGGCTGGAGGATTTTGCCGGCCATCTGGCCAGAGCCTCGATCGAAACAGCGGCCGCGACGGTAAAATTTGCCCGAAAAGCTGCGCATTTTGTTTCCACAATACGACCCGGTGTGTGTACGTTGAATTGAGATGAATGGACCTGACATGACCGAAGCCTCAGACTCCGAACTCGTCAGGAGGTACAGAAATGGAGAAATCGGCGCCCTTGACTCGCTGGTCCGCCGGCATCAGAAAAGCCTGTTCGGGTTCGTCATGAACATGGTCCGGGACAGGAGCGCGGCGGAGGATATCTTTCAGGAGACATGGCTGCGCGCCCTGCGCGGCATTGACGCATACAGGGACAGCAACTTCGGAGGGTGGCTGGTGAAAATCGCGAGAAACATAATCATAGACCGGTCCAGAAAACGCCAACCCGAGCTGTGTCTGGACACGGAAGACGGCGAAGGCCGGACCCGGATTGAGAACACTCCGGATCCTGCGCCGGACCCGGCGACCTCCGCGGAATTTTCGGATATCGGGAGAATGGTTTCGAATGCCGTCTCGAAGCTCCCGCCGGACCAGCGGGAGGTATTCCTCATGCGCGTTGAAGCAGGCCTTTCATTCAGAGAAATAGCAAAAATCCAGCGCGTCTCCATAAACACGGCGCTCGGCCGGATGCACTATGCGCTCGCAAGACTCAGGCCGGTTCTTTCGGCGCAGGCCTCCGCCTTGACCGGAAGCGCGCAACGCGGAGGGCAGGCCTCATGAACTGCGAAAAAGCCAGGTCATGGATTCTGCTGGAGCAGAGCGGCGAACTATCCGCCATGAACAGCCGCCGTCTGGCGCGGCATCTCGCGGTCTGCACGGACTGCTCGCGGTACAGGAACGATGTCCTCCGGCTCACACGCCTGGCAACGGAGCATCTGCCGGCCGAAGAGCCGTCCGAGGAGGCGATTCACAGGATACTGGACTCCGCAGAGAAGGTCAGGCCCGGACGCCTGATTCGTTACCAGTGGTTTGCGGCAAGAGCCGTGGCATGGGCCGCGCTTTTTGTGGCGATCGTGGGCGGAGCCATCCTGCTCATGCCGGAACAACCTGAGAAGCGAGCGGGTCCGGAGCACAATCTGAGCGCCATAATGGCCGTAGTGGACGAAAATCCGCCTGAAGAGTATCACTCAAGGGACGCGGCCAGCCGGCTGGAAATCGAACGGGAACTGGGACGGCACCTGCTGCGCATAGAGGGCCTGCTCGATGAAGATCTTATGGCTGAGGTGCTGCTCTGACCGCCGCGGCTGACTGGAATCCGGCTCAGCGAACTCTGGGCGCCCTTTCCCACAACTCCTCGAGCGCGTAGTATTTCCTTTTATCCTCCAGCATGAGATGCGCCACCACATCCAGGCAATCCACCACCACCCATCCTGTGGAGGGTTCGCCGGAAATGCGATACTGGCGGACGCCCTGTTCTTCGAGAACGCGCTCCATCTCCTCGGTCAACGCTCTCAGATGCGGCGTGCTGCCGGCGGACGCCAGAAGCACGTAGTCGGTGATGTCAGAAACGCGGCGGACATCGAACGCCAGCATGTCCTCCGCCTTGCGGTCGGCCAGGGCCGCCCGCATTTTTTTCAGCAGAACCGCAGGTTTTATGGTCGCTCCTTTCCGTCCGGCTGGATTCCCCGCTGCAAACCGGCGGGGGTTCCACAGCCGCACATTCGGTGTTCCTCAGCCATACAAGTGATGCTCCCTGATGTAAGCCTCGACGGCCTCAGGCACAAGGTACCTTATGCTCAGACCTTCAGCGATCCTGCGCCTGATTTCCGAAGAGGAGACATCCACGAGCCTGCCTTCGCGGCAATCCGCAAGCAGTCTTTCTCCCCACCCATCGCCAAGGCCCAGATCCCCGGGCCGCAGCTTCTTCCAGTCCGATCCCGGTCTTGCAAAAGCCGCAAATCTGCACATCCGGAGGAGCTCCCCGATCCTGCGCCAGTGCCTCAGTTCAGGAAGGGTATCGCTTCCTATAATGAAGACAAGTTCCTTGCCGGGATGGCCGAGACTCAGATCGCGGACCGTATCCACGGTGTAGGACACGCCCCCCCTCCGAATTTCGATGTCGCTGGCATCGAATCTCGGGTCGTTCCTGATTGCGAGTTCCACCATGCCCAGGCGATCGCGGGCGTCCGCCATGGCGGACTGCTCCTTGTGCGGCGGCTGGGCGCATGGAATGAAAAGCACCTCGCAAAGCCCGAGACTCTCGAGCGCTTCCTGCGCAAGTATGAGATGCCCTATGTGGATTGGGTTGAATGATCCGCCCAGGATTCCAATCTTAGGCGACGCTTTTCCGTCCATCTGATCGCAGACCCCGTTGATCACACTACCATCGCGCCTGCTCAGGATCAACGCCGAACAATCCCGGATTTTGTGTCAGGCAAACGGCAACCAGCGCCTCGTCCGCGATCCCGGCCAGATCGAAAGTCCGCATCACGATCCGAACAGCCTGCCGAGCGCTTTCAGAGACTCCTCCACGACAACATCCCCTCCATCGCTGCCAAGCAGGGTGCTCGGATACCATGCGCCGTATCCGCCCCCCTCTTCAGCCCGCGCCGGAGCCAGATATCCGCCCTCGCCCGCAAGCTGCACGACAAAGGTCTGCAGGGCAGGGCTGCGCGCCCTGATCCGCTCACCGAAATCCAGGCAGAACTCGAACCGGTTCGAGCAGAAGGCTGCATCGCCCACGCGGACCGCATGTATTTCCACTGGAAGAGCGGCCTCGCCGTCGGCAGCCTGACGATTGCGTTCCAGCGCATCCCTGAAATAAGCCATCTGACGCCGCCATGAGGTCAGTTCAGGATCCGTCTGCGGCCTCTTCTCGCGCAGGAGGGCATTAACGCGCTCCTCGGCCAGCGCTGCCCGCGTCCGGCAGAAGTCCTCGTCCGCCGGCGACATGCGTCGCAACGGAATTCGAACGACCGTTCTTTCGTGCCCGAGAACGACCCTTTCCCGCATATCTTTCATGGCGGCCGGCAGAACGTCGTTGACGGCCGCGGAAATTCTCAGCGCTATCTCCCTGCGCTGAGCCATGCTGAAGTCGCCTCCCTGCTCCGGCAGCAGCCCTTTCAGGCGCAGCATGCGCTCCTCGGCCCTGCGGTCAAGCAGCAGATGCGGCGACTGGTCCCCGGCTGCCCCGCATTGCGGCAGCACGTGAAGTTCCGGACCGTACCTCCTGCGCAGTTCCTCGCGAGTTTCATGCCAGAAATCCGCGGAAACGAAACTCTCTCCCTCGGTGCACTGGGAAGGACAACACACGTTCACGACCATGCCTGTGAGCCGCCTGTCTTCCCCGAACGTGAAAAGAAGGTCAATCCCATGGTTCTCGTGGCCTTCGATATGACTGAACATGGGCGCTGCGGTCGGTCCGTACATGACCGCTGACCCATCCCTGTAACACGCACGGCGGTTGTGGCCGACAACAGCGTATCCGTAACCCCATGCCACAAAGCCGGGTCTTCTTGCCCGCCACGCGTTCGCGGCAGCCTCCGCCAGACGACGGCCGAGAAACGCGCTGTACTGGTCAGGTGTCATTATCCCGCCGCCGATCCAGTCGGACTCATCGGAGAACCAGCAAACCTGCGTGGGCGCAGTATGAGTGTGCGTGGCGCTCACGAGAACCCGGCCGGCCGGCACCTCAGGAAGCCTCCTGGCCAGTTCCCTGTCGAAGATGGTTCTGACCCTGTCAGATATCCAGAGCGCGTCCGCGGATATGATGATGCTTCCCGACCTGCCCCTGCCGGATGAAATCGCGAGGGCGGATGCGGTCAGGGGATCATGGACTCCTGTCGAAATTCTCGTCGGAAACTGGCCGCAAAGCGTGCAGCGTTTCTTCGGAGTTATGTCAACAGAACTCCATCCTATGGCGATTTTCTCCATTTTCATCCAGCGCAGATCGTTCCGTCTCATGCTTCCTCCGTGTTCCTCTCGCCCCAGCCGACAGCAGCGGCACGGAAAGCCTGCCACCCTCGAGCAGGCGGCGCAAGTGTCAATCCGAATTGTGCGTCCGAGAAATGGCCGGGGAAGGAAAGAACATTGTCACCTGACAACAAACACTGTTCCCGGCGCGGGTATGTGTCCCCATACGATCGTGCCGTCCCCGCCGTTCCGGGCAGAGTCGGTGGCATGAATCCCGCCTCGCGCCGTGGCGTTGTTGGTGGGAAAGTCGAGAGTCGTGCTCCAGACCGCGACTCTCCCCCCGCCCCCGCCGCCGGATGTTCCTGAAGTATCGCCGCCGCGCGCGGTCATCTGGCCGCTGCCCGACATCCTTCGGCATGTGATGAAAATCGAGCCGCCGGCGCCCGAACCGATGTCATGCTGGCCGTTGAGTCCATTGGCATTCAGCGATCCGTTCAGCGTCACGATGCCAGAGGCCTCGATCCTGATCACGCCGCCGCCGGCTCTTCCGCCATAGCCGGCGTTTCCGCTTCCGCTGCCAGGATGAACCGGCGCGTTCGACCACCCGTAGCTGGGTCCCCCCAGTTCCGGAAAACCGTACGCCATTCCGCCCGCTCCTCCATAGCCACCGCCGCCCCTGCCTGTGCCGACACCCGGTCCATATGTTACCCCGTAACCGCGGCCTTCGGCATTGATCATCGCGCCGGCCTCGATCGTCACATCCCTCGCCCTCAGAATCGAGGAGCCGCCGTTTGTGGGATGAGACGCAGCATAAATTACGCTGTTGGATGTGAGGCGTATTTCGCCGCCGGCGCTGACATCTACAGTGGCATTGGAAATGTGCGCCGCGGCTCCGCCCCAGGTGTAAAGACTGCCGCCTGCCAGGATACGCAGGTCGCCGCCGCATCGCAGCGTCGCATTCGTGACATGAACAACCGCCGACAGGCCGGTGATCGTCACGCTGCCGGCCGTGGCAAGAGACGATCTCTGTTCAACTCTCAGCACGCCGGCAGTGCATACCAGGACAGATTTCACCGTCACCGGATCGCGCAGCGTGTTGGTGCCTGACGGTATGACAACCGCGTCCTGCATGCCTGGAGGGCCGGGCGGGATCCAATTCGCCGCGCTGAACCATTCAGCCACTCCTGTCCATGTTTTCTGCGTCGCTGTCAGGGATGCAAAATTGGCCATGACATCCCGGGGTCTGTCCATCACCAGATTCAGCGGGTTGTTGGTGTGCATGCCGGCCGGCACGCCCGCGCCTGACCATTGAAGAAAAGAGTACCCCGCGTCCGGAACGGCCTGCAGGCTTACCAATGCCATGTTGGTGTACCACCCGCTCATGTCGGCCGCCAGCGAACCGTTCACATTCGCTGAACACGCCAGGTAATAGAGCGATGTCCAATGCCATGTCAGGTAAAGGTCCGAATCCATCACGAAATGGGCGGTATTGCTCGTGCCGGTGTTGATCAGGCTGGTGCCATTGCTCAGCGTCCACCCGATGCATGCGTAAGCCGTTCCTGATGACTCGTCTGCGGGCGAGGCCACTGTCTCAGTCAGCGCGGAACCTGCCTTGACAGCGTTGGCGCCGTAATCATGAGGCGAGGGCTGGCCATGCGGTCCAGGCTCTCCGCGAACGGTGAGAACCCGGTCGTCGGCGTTCGTGGCAGTACAGACCCAGACCACGGTGCCGTTGGTTCCGTTGCGGTTCCCAGAACTGGAGTTGATGCCGCCGCTGGCGCTCACCGCATTCGTGCCCCAGTGATCGGAGCGATAATAAACGGCCACCCGTCCTCCTCCTCCGCCGCCGGATGTGCCGGAGGTTGACCCGCCGTCAGCGTTGATGCGGCCCGAACATCCGCCGCTTATTGTGTCGCACGTGATGTACACGCTTCCGCCGGCTGCCGCTCCATTGTCGTGCGCCCCGCCCTGCCCCTGCGCCGTGATCGTACCGTTGATATTCACAGTTCCGGCCGCCTGAACCCAGATCGTACCGCCGCCGGATCTGTGATTCGAACCGCTTCCAGGCTCGATGGGCGACTGTTCGCTTCCGTAAGCCTGCCCTCCAGGCTCTCCCCATTCGTATGCCCAGCCGCCTTTCCCGCCGTGGCCGGCTCCCCCGCGGCCTGTGCCCCTGCCGGGTCCCCATCCTGTCGTCCATCCGCGGCTGTCTGCGTTGATCGAGGAGCCTGCCTGCAGGACCAGATTTGATGTCCTGATGAGAACAGCGCCGCCGTTGGTATTGTTCGCAGCCGGGTAGATCGCGCAGTTGGTGGCAAGAACGAGCGCGCCGTTCACGCTGATCAACGCGCCGCAATTGGTTGTCGCGGGCGGATTGGTGGGACCTGCGAAAATGTAAATCCGGCTGCCGTTGGTGAGCACCATGTCGCCGCCCACCTCAAGCCACATTGGAGTCCGGGAAAGAGCGTATCCCTCCACATCGAGCGTCGAAGCGGACATGACCAGTGAATTCGAGACTGAGATGGCTGTCTGCTCCACATTGGATGGAAACTGCAGGAAGGAGTTCGTCAAAAAAAGTTCGTTGAACGAGAGCGACCAACCGGGCAGTCCCCGCAGCCTGCCCTGGCAGTTGCTCATGACAGGTTCGGGCAGCAGCAACGGAGTATTGAGGTAAAGCGTCCCATGCTCAGCCTGCTGATTGCAGCCGCCGCCCGCAGGTCCGCGCGCAACTGACAGCGCCACAAACGGCCGCGGCAGAACAGCCTGGGCTGCAGGATCGGAGCAGACAATTGCGATTCTGCCTCCGCCGCCCGGTCCGTGGCTGGCGCAACCCCCCTCGGCGCGAATCACTCCTCCTGTGCCGGCAAATGTGGCGCATGTGATGAAAATGCTTCCACCGGACCCTCCGCCCCTGTCCCAGCCGGCCGTCAGATACTCGCCGTTCGCCGAAATCAGTCCGTTCACAAGAACATGGCCTGTGGCGTCAATGCGGACAGCGCCGCCCCCTGCGCCTCCTCCGCCGTAGGAATAGCCTCCACCGCTGCCCGGATCTTCAGGCGCGCTCTCCGATCCATACGTCGTGCCGGCAAGAGTCCCTGCGGAATACGTCCCACCGCGGCCTCCATACGCGCCGCCCCCGCGATCGAATGCCGGCCGCCCCGGGCCGTACGGACCACCGCTGTCCCTTCCGCGCCAGCCGCGAAAATCGGCATTGATGGCTCCGAACACCTGGACATTCGTGGCCACAATCCACACCCTGTTGTCCCTCGGCCACTCGCCGAGCGCATTCGTGGAAACCGCCATGTTCGTGGAATGCGTTGCAGTACCGTCTATCCTGACCAGGTCAGCCGTGACAGCAGTTTCCCATCCATCGAAGACCAGAGTCGCGCCGCTGCCGACCGTGAGCGAAGAAAATTTCGGAGCAGAGGCGGTCAGAGTCGTCCGGCCCGCGGCTATTACCACGTCTTAGCCCTCTGTGGGAACGTGGCCAAGGCTCCAGCAAGCGGAATTGGTCCACATTCCGATCCCTGACCATGAGTTCTCAGCGCCGGCCAGCCGGCCAGCCGGCAGGAAAAGCCAAATGCTCAGGATGGCTGCAACCCGCGGAGAACACCACCAGCCGTTTTCAGCCCATGTTCTGCGCCTGCAAAAAGGCCGCACTTGCATGACTTTTCCATTTCTCAATATGACCGCCGTTCATCAATCGCAAAAACCAGGTTCATTACCGGGCAACGAACACCGACCCCTGAGCCGGCGGAGAGAACACGACAACGTATGTTCCATTGGAACCATCGGCGCAGTTGTAGCCGGCGTAATAGCCTGTTCTCACTCCGCCGGCCACTGAATTTGTGCCAGTGTAGAGAATCGCCTTCCCGTAGTGAATGGCGATCCGCCCCCCGCCTCCTCCGCCGCCGCTCCAATCGCCGTTCCCTCCAAAGGCCTGCAGATTCGTTCCGCTCCCTCCGTCAAAAATGCGCGCTGTGATCCAGATCGCCCCGCCGGATCCGCCGCCGGCATGAGCGGAGGCGTGGCCGCCGTTCGCGCGAATCACTCCGTTGAGCGTAAGGCGCTGGGCCGCCTCGATGCGGACCGAACCTCCTCCGTTGCCGCCGCCCTCCGGCCCGTGGTTCTGTCCGAATGCCCCGCCGCTGCCAGGCCCGACAGGGTTGGTGGCCGAACCGTATGCCGCGCCTCCCGGCGAATAAGCATGACTGCGCCCTCCCTCTCCGCCATAGCCCCCGCCGCACCCGCACACCCCGACCACGGAAGTGCCTCCGCCAGGACCCTGCCCGTGCGGGCTGGGTCCCCAATCTGGATAGCGGCCGCGGAACCAGCCTCTGCCATCCACGTTGATCGAGCCTTCAATCCGTATGTTGCGCCCCACAAGATGAACACGATTGGTCATGTCCTGCGGAAAACGGTAATTGCCGACGTGAGTCACTGTTGCATTTGCGGCAATGAAAATATCTTCCCAGGTCTCCAGCCGCGTAGTCCAATTTGTGAAGAGAAGGGTGGCATTGGTGATCGTGACGCTTTTCACGCTGACCGGGCAGGTCAGCGCGGTCGTCCCGCCCGAGAGCGTGACGTCGTCCATCGGGCCTGGCACGCCGGCAGGCGACCACTGCGTCCACGAGAACCAATCGCCGGACGCGCTGCGCGCACGGCCGACGGACGCGGTTGCATTGACAAAATGCGCGGTCACAACGCGGGGCCGGTCCATGGCGAGCCAGACCGTATTGGACATGAACCAGCTCGGCGGCATGTCCCCGTACCATTGCAGAAAGGTCCATCCCGGATCGGGCGCAGCGCCGATGGGGCCAAGGGTGGTTCCGAGCCGATGCCAGCCATTGAAGATATTGGTCACGCTGCCGTGATCGGCCGCCAGCACGCTCAGAAGGTATTCATTCGTCCAGAGATATGCGAGCGTGGTGTTGGTCACGCCGGGCGTCAGAGAAAACACAGCCTGCGCAGAATCGCCCGTAAGCGCGAGGATGCCATTGGTGAAGAGCTGCCAGCCAACACACGCATAGCGCGCGCCGTTGGTTTCTCCAGTCGGACTGTCCACGACGTTCGTGACAGTCGCGCCGGGGACAAGAGAATTGGTTCCGTAGCCATAAGGCGATGGCGTTCCAGCCTGGACCGGCAGTCCCGCGACAAAGAGGGGCTGGCCGAGCGTCGTGATCTTGTAGGTCCCGGCTTCTCCGTCAGGCCAATAGGGAGTCGTCGGGCCGTGATGTCCGCCGGACACATCCACGCTCAGTTCCTTTCCGCTGACCATTGTGACAGCGATTCGGCCGCCGCCTGCGCCTCCTGCATTCCAGTTTCCGTCCCCGCCCCGCGCGGAGAGAGACCCGGACCCCGCGAGTTCGCCAGCCCACAGCCAGATGGCCCCGCCGGATCCGCCGCCGCTGTGGCCGTCCCATGCGCTCTGGCCGTCTGCATTGACGGCCCCGTCAATCTGAGCATGGCCGAGAACCTCCAGTCGCACTGCGCCGCCGCCCGATCCGGCGGCGCCGCGCGTGTCGCCCCGTCCGCCGCCGCTGCCCGGGCCGA
>Ga0123519_10008858_pt1 | contig 15268 bp, 23 predicted proteins | sample YelNatPaOPRAMG02_FD_87396 | JGI IMG/M metagenome (GOLD analysis project Ga0123519, IMG submission 87396) | Hot spring microbial communities from Yellowstone National Park - Yellowstone National Park OP-RAMG-02 (version 2) | ecosystem: Environmental > Aquatic > Thermal springs > Hot (42-90C) ...
GTCCAGGGCTTTCATTGCTTTAAGAATGGCTTTTTCTATTTTAGAAGCATTAAAAGAAACTATTGAGCCATCTCTTTTTTTGACAAATTGAATTGTTCCCTTGCTTATTTTTGCCTCCTTTTTTGTACTTTCCATGTAAATTTAAAGCATGATGAATTTAAAAGTCTTTTCAAAAAGAGGTTTTGTCAAATCTTCGGCATATAAAACTTATAAATTAAAAAGAAAGAATTTAAAAAGTAAAGAAAATTAATAAGATTAAGAAGGCATTAAGGGATTAACTTGCTTGGCAATAACAAGCAACCCCTTAATGTTTGTCCTATTTGTCAATTGACTATTATTTTAAATCTAAAGTTTTTTGGATAATCATAGAATTAGGTTTAACTTTATTCCAAAATACACTAAAGCCCGTGTAATTTTGTAAATACCGAACAACATCTCTTTTTGAAATAAGCAATTCATTAATTAAATCTAAATCTCTTTGTTGTAGAGAATGATTAATCCATTTAACAGCATTATAACCAGATAAACCTTCAAGAGTAGAAATCTGTCCCATAATATTTTTTGTTAAATCCAAACCATACCATTCTTTTTGAGGTAAAGATATTGTAAATTTCTTTTCTTTTAAATCATATAAAGGATATTTTGCGGGTTTTTTATTCATAATCTTATCAAACGCTTTCTTACTCCACTGAAAAGGAAAAGATGCTTTTTCTGAAAATACATCACCAGCAAAACAGGAAAATGCCAAACATCCAGAAATATAAAAATGATTTTTTAAAATTCTATCATAATCAAAGTAGAATATTAAAGCAACATCTTGCCCAACTTTGAAAGAAGCATTAATAGAATTAAGATAATATAAATTTCTTTTTTCAATCTCATCACTAATACCATAAGAACACACCCCAAAAAATTTAAAATTTTTTAAACAATATTTCACTATCAAAGGAAATTCAACAAGATTTAGATGTTTAGAAGAAATAATAAACATTAATTCTTGATTTTGTTTTAATGAGTTTGATAGTTCTTCTTTTTTATTTTTTAGTTCTTCTAATGAAGCATTTAAAGGAACAGGATAAGGAACAATACTTTCATCCTTAAATCTTTTGAAATCTAAATCTGCATTTTTCCAAGTTAATTCTTCCCAGTGTTTTTTATTTCTTTGTTTATAAGGAACAAATACTCTCTTATTTAAATTTGCGTGTTTTTTAGCATTTTTCAACCCCTTATAATCCCATTCAGATTCATTTTTATCCCAACCGATATGATATGTCTGAAAAAGAGAATTAAACATAGATTTTCCATAAATTAATCTTTGTCTTTCACAAAAATAAATAGAATTACAAACAGCGAGTTTTCTATTATGAAATTCCCGACCATCTTTGGTTTTTATTCTTTTGAGAACAAACCCTGAATTTTCATCTACAAATTCAACTTTTACACTTTCTATCATTTTGAAATAACTCCTTCATAATTAAATTTGGCTCTTTAATAACATAAACTCTTTTTCTTGTGTCTTCTTTGCTTAATTTAATTTCTATCCAATCAGCAACTTTTAACTCATTCAAAAAAGCACTGATTGTATTTCTATCATCCATACATAAAACTTTTTGTATTTTCTCAAAAGTTAATTCCTGATTGCCATATTTTTTCCATAATTTTGACAATCTTTCTTGTACCCATTTTGGTATTGGTTTTGCCATACTAATTATATTAGCAAATGACTATTTAAACTTTTCGGAAATTTTTAGCGATAGAAAGGTTTATAACGTTAAAATAACATTAATTTAACGTTATGGTTAGATTAACTATCAATAAAAATAAGCAAGCCAGTATAACAATCCCAAAAGAAGTGATAGAAGCAACTGGATGGAAAAATGGGGATAATTTGTATGTAGGAAAAAACAAAGGAGAAAATTCTGTATTCATAGAAAAAGTAGAGAAACCAAAAGAGGAGAAAAAGAAAAAATGAATAGGAAAGAATTAGATTTAAAATTTATGGAATTTGACGATAAGCTAATTTTACTTAAAGAAGAGTTTGATAAGAAAAAAGGGACAAACATTAAAAATTATTCAAAAAAACTTAATAATTTTTTAAACAGAAAATTAAAGAAAGAATCTGATTTAATTCTTAAAAGACATTTCTTTTTATGTCTATTTCCTTTGGTTATTCAAAACCGAAAGGTTTATAAATAGTGATTACCTAATATAATTAGGTATTAACTAATATTAATAAATTAAATAAAAACTGCCCCGAGGGGCAGGTTATCCACGCAAATGAATAACAAAAACAATAAGAATAGAAAATATAAAAATGTATCGGTTATACAGCCGAAGGAATGTCCTTTCTGCAGAAGCAAGAATTTTGTGAGGGCTGGTTGGAGATATAATCATACTACAAAAAAGCAGAGATGGAAATGTAAAGATTGTAAAAGATTTTTTACTCTTGATGATGGTTTTTTTAAAATGAAGCATAAAAGAGAAGTAATAACTGCTTGCCTTGATTTATATATGAATGGAATGAGTTTAAGAAAAGTTATAGAGCATTTTAATCAATTCTCAGAATATCAGATAAGCCATCAGTCAGTTTTAAATTGGATTAGAAAATATGCTAATTTACTAAAAGATTTTCAGAAAAAATTTGACTTACAATTATCAAAACAATATCATGCAGACGAGATATTTGTAAAATGCAAAAATGAACAGCATTACTTTTTTGATATGATAGACAAAGGAACAAGAGTTTTAGTTTCTTATGTTTATTCTGAAAAAAGAGATAGCAAGTCAGCAAGATTACTATTTCTTAAAGCACAACATAAACCATTAAATCTTTTTACAGATTCTTATAATGCTTACAGAAAAGCATATAGGAAAGTCTGGGGAGCAAGAAATCCAAAAGAAGATAAAAAAATCTGGATTAAACTTAAAGCAGATGAAGATAAAAGAAATAATATTGTTGAAAGAATACAAGGAACAATACGAGATAGAATTAAAATTATGAGAAATTTTAAAGACAAGAAATCAGCAGAAGCCATACTCTCATTATTTGTTATTTATTACAATTTTATTCGTGTTCATCAGGGCATAGGAAAAACACCAATAGAACAGGCAGGAGTTAATTTAAATCTTGGTAAAAATAAATGGCTTGATTTGATATATTTAGCAAGTCAAAAGAATTAAAAAATGAGAAAACTTAATATAATTATGAAGAAAAAGAGAAAATATTGGTTATTTGTTACTAATGAAAAAAATTGGAAAACGATAAAGAAAAATAATATTTTTGGATTTAATGAAAAAAGCAAAAAAGATTTAGAGAAATTAAACCTTAAGGATGTTGCTATCATTTATATAAAAGGTAAAAAGATTGGAGGAATTTTTGAAATTATTAGCTTACAATACAACAAAAAAATAAAGTTTGCAGAAGGGGAATACCCTTATATAATTGAATTAAAACGGCTTAAATTACCTAAAGAATCTCTCGAGGTTACTGATAAAATTATACAAAATATTTCAATATTTAGGGGGCTTTCAAGATGGGGGACTATTTTAATGGGCAGAGCCACAAAACAAATAAATAAAGAGGATTACTTATTTATAAAGGAGTTAATGTAAAATGTTAGGGTTAAATAAAATATATCATATGGATGTTTTAGAAGGGCTAAAAGAATTAGATGATAATTCGGCACAAATAATAATTGCAGACCCACCATATAATGTAGGAAAAGATTTTGGTAATGGAATTAATGGCGACAAAAGAGAACTTGATGAATATCTTAAATGGTGTGATAAGTGGATAGCTGAATGTATAAGGGTATTAAAGCCAAATGGAACTATGTTTATTTATGGATTTAGTGAGATATTGGCTCATATCTCCACAAGAATATCATTAAAAAAGAGATGGTTGATTTGGCATTATACTAATAAAAATATGCCTACTATAAAATTCTGGCAGAGAAGTCACGAAGCAATAATCTGTTGTTGGAAAGGAAATCCCGTTTTTAATGAAGATGATATAAGAGAACCATATACAGAGGGATTCCTTAATGGTTCTGCTGGGAAAGTTAGACCTGCAACAGAGGGAAGATTATCGGGAAAGAGACCTAAGGAAACAATTTATAATGCAAATCCAAAAGGGGCATTGCCAAGAGATGTAATAAAGTTACCAACTCTTGCTGGAGGTGTTGGAATGTCTGAAAGGTGGTTTTTATGTAAGAAATGTAATAAAGTTTATGAGCCAAACCAACTTAAAGAACATAAAGAAAAATTTAAAGACCACGAAATAATAAAACATCCAACACAAAAACCATTAGCTTTATGTGATAAATTGATATTGTCGGCAAGGCAAAAAGAAGGAATTGTTTTAGTTCCATTTGCAGGTTCAGGCTCTGAATGTGTCTCTGCAAAAAGATTAGGATTAGATTTTATTGGTTTTGAGATAAATTTAGATTACATAAAAATTGCAGAAAAAAGATTGAAAGAAACTCCAAAACAGCTTACTTTAAAATAGAATCAATTTCTAATTTTTTCGGTAAAAATGCTTGGGGTGTAAAAATTATGAATCCATTAGGCAGTCTCTCTGTTCTTTTATCTTCTACAAATCTCTTATAACCTTTTTTAAATTCACCGCTTTTTGTTTTTGGATTATCAAAAATATCACTATTTGGAACTTCATAATAAAGGGGTTCTGGCTTTCCTTCAAGTTTTTTATCTATCTTTTCTGGTTTTCCACTTTTAACACCACTATAGCTCTTTTTTTTAACTTGATAATTTATTATTTGCCCTTTGTATCTAACTTGAATATCAGCACCCATAGAATCAAGCTCTCTTGACATATAAACATTACCTTTTCCAAAAACACTTTCAGCAACATATCCCCCATGAATTTGAGTTATTAATCCTGCCCAAGTCCTATATATTCTTGCTTTTAATCCTTTATAAAAGCAATTTGGACACATCCCAACATATTTTCTAAATAATTCTAATAATTTTTTCTTTTCTTTTAAATAAATTTCATAAAATTCATCAAAAGAAATAAAGTTTTTATCCTCCCAATAAATTTTATATAAAAGATTTATTGCTTGTATGTCTTGCCTATTAACCCCAAGTTTATCACAGATGAATTTTGGCAAAACTAAATCCATCTCTACAATCTTTATGTGTGAATATTGCTTTCTATATTTTTTTAAATTTACAAATTTAAGAAATTCTGTGAATTGTGATAATTTATCCATAAAAAAGACAGGTTTTAACGACTTTTAATCTTTTCTATATGCCGATAACTTTACAGAACCTTATTTTACCAAAGTTTAATTTCCATATCAAATAAGAGGTGTGAAAAAGCACCGAGCCAGAAAATTATCGCTAATTTCCAATTTATTAAAATAACGAGAAGAGAAATAAAAGTTATAAAGGCGATAGAATGGGCGTGTCCTCTATGCTCCCAGCCAGGAAAGAAAGTCATCGTCCAAATCAATAACAAAATAAAAGCTAACCCGACAACATAAATAATTTTATTGTTCAAAGCGTAAAAAAGTATCATTACTAAAAACAAAGAAGTAATTATAAATCGTGGCTTCGAAGAGGGATGGTCTATGTCGGGCAACATAAAACTAAAAATAATCAGGGGCGAGTAAACAGCAAAAAATAGCCAATCCAAATTAAAATTTAAGAAATGCAAATAATATTTATCTATAAAAAACAAAGTTATTAAAAAAACTATTCCAAGAAAAATATGTGTTTTGTAGTCTGGCATTTTTTTTTTTAGTTTAATTTAGATTATAAAAATATAAATGAATATATTTAATATTATTGATGTTATTACAGCGTAAGCCATCGGCGAGAGGATATTAAATAAAAATCTATACACTAAATAAAATATCAAAGTTAAAATAAGGAATAAAATAATCATTATTAGCCACACAGGAATGCATTGATCTTTTTCTTTTATCTTGACATAGCGGCACTCGACAAACTTGCCAAATAAATTTTCTATTGAAAATAACTTTGCTTTCTGGCTAAATTCTATTGTAATAGGGAAATAATATTGACAAGCGTAATTATCTTTCAACTTGACAGAGAAATAAACTTTATCGCCAAGTTTGTAATTTGCATTGCTGGTGTTGACTAATACACTAATTCTCTTCTGTTCTTTTGTCGGTTCTAAAATCACACCAGAAGGATTAATTGTAACATAATCGCAAATATCCGAAGTAATATTAGATTCATTGCTAGAAGCGCCGTAACACTCCGCTGTAATGGTTACAGTTGTTACGCCGAGATTTTCGAATACAATATCGCCACTTCTCGAGGATTTAGGATAAAGATACCAATAATAACTGCCGCCTCCCCTGTCGTTAGTTGCTTTCCAAGAGATATTTCCTGTTAAACACTCGAATGGCGGCAGTTCTTCCCTCCCGCCACCTCCTCCACCTCCCCCGCCGCCTTGTTGTCCTTGTGAAGTTCCAGAAACCATAAAAATAACAATAGGATTGTTTTCAGGCAGGGTAGAAGCAGGATAACCTAATACAGTAGATTTCTGGCAAGTTACACTAATATAAGCTTGTTTGTTTGTTCCAGCCCCGCTAGTAACTCTTGCACTAATTGTAAAAGTTTTAGTCTCGTTAACATTTAAAGAAAAATTATTAATACTTACACCATAATCCCAATCGCTTTCATTAGTTAGTAATTGGACAAAACACTCGCTAGCATTATAATCACCTATATTCTTAACTTGATAACTCTTACTTTTAAACTCATTAACATAAACGCTCTCGCCCCAATAACCATAAGCAGAATCAAGAGAATGATTACACACTATATTTTCCATAGTCAGTAATTGCGGTTGTGCGGTCGGCGGGTTGATTGCTATGCTAATGTCGTGCTTGTAGATTGAACTAGTGTTTGTTCTATTAATAGTTATATTTCCTGTATAAACTCCATCATTAGCAGTTGAGTTAACATAGATTTTAACTACTATAATTTTAGGGTTCTCTATACTCGAGGCACACACTATAGTATCATTCTCGCTAAGATAAACAGTAAAGTTATTACTATAATTTAAGTATGGTTTTAAAGTAAACCTGAAACATTCGTCGCTGTCGTGCCACAAAGTAAGATTATAAGTTAAATTCGTTCCCCTCTCGGTTGAGTTAAGGGAGTGCGAGTAATTAGTGAGCCAGCCAACATTATCTGTTATATTAAAGTAAACTGTTTTTTCTGCGGTGTTATTTAAAATATTTTTTGTTGTAACATTTGCTTTCCACTGCCCAGTAACATTCAAAATAATTCCCTGAGTTGCTTTCCAGTGGTTATTGTCTATTTTAGTTCCATTAACATTATTAATTCTTACTATTCCGTTAGGATCTACTAAAGAAAAGTTGGCATACACAACATTTTCACTAGAATTAATTATAGTGTGTAAAGTTAAATTATTATAAAATTTTACTGAATTTAAATCTTTGTTAATGTAGCCCTCTAGTTTATCAATATTAATAGATTTATTTATTATAAAAGTTCTGTTCTCGACAAAACTATTATTGCAATTTACCCTGTCGCACACTGCACAACTCCACAGATACACTCCGTCACTATAACTATTAACGTTTATAGTAAAATTGCTTTCGTTGAATGTTCCTGTTATATTGGAAGTATTTAATAAAGCCCAAAAGCCTGTCAAGTTAGTATAAATAGAAATATTTTTTAAATCGATATTGTCGCTAGCATTGCAAGTAAAATTATTGTTTGTAGAGTTAATAATTGAATTAGTTGCTGGAGAAACCAAAGTAACGTTAGGATAAACATTATCGATAATAAAAGTTCTATTTTCGCTTATTGCTTCCATTTCTAAAGTATCGTGTGCTATGCAGCCCCAAGCATAAACCGAGTTATTGATATTGTTTATAGTGTATTCTAAATCTAAAAAAGAAACATTTTGCCCACCATTATCAATGCTATATTCATATTTCCAAGTGCCCGAAGTATTAGTGTATAAAATCAAATTAGTCAAGTTAGATGTTTCTGGTTGTGATGTTGCGTTACAATGAAAAGTTACTGATGTTGAAGAAGTATTGTAATTGTTTTCTGGCGAAATTAGATTAACAATTACTGCTACTTCCGATTCTGAAGAATAAGTAATAGGATAAGTTGAGTTTTTGAAAAGAAAATATTTTGCTATCCAACCATTACTATGATTATCAACGATTTCTCCCGCAACAATAAAATCAGTATCATCAGTATTATTCCTGTCTAGTGTTATCGCACGCAATCGACTACTAGTTTCCGTCACTGAACCAGTTAAATTATATTGTTCTCTAATAGTTGTTCCATTTTCATAAACTATTCTTAAATAAGTGTGACTGCTTTTGGTTCCTACAACTATTAATTTATCATTATCTATCCAAGAAATATCATCTAAATAATATGTAGAAGAAGAATCTAACACAGATTTATTTGTTATTAAAGTTCCATTTGTATATAATACTGTTAAATACTCATCAGGACTGCTCTCAGAAAGTATTGCAATTTTATCATTTTTTATATCCATTTGCTTATGGTTTATACCTAAAGCAACACAGAATATTTTTTGTGTGAAATTTAAAGAAAAGGTATCATTATATTTCGATATATTTAAACAATAACCGCTATTCCTAGTTACATATAAATTCCCTTGATAATAACCCATAGCATTATCATAAAATGTTGAATCACCAGTTATGGAATTTATAGATGTTGATAAACTACTAGGATTTCTTTTTCTAATACTATAAGTAACCCCATTATATAGTTCTTGTGTAATCGGATAACCAGTCCCATTTACAACTACTCGTGGAATGTTTTCAACTATATTGTCATAGCCCCCGCCATTATTCAATTCATACGTTGAAATAAGACTAATTCTATTTAGTCTCTGTATAACCCCACGATAATCATTATCGTAGCCTGATTCATAATCTCTTTGCCCTACAAAATAAATATAAGTAGAATCATATACTGCCAAATCTCTTGGAGAATCAATCGAGCCCAAACAATTAGCTTCTGTTAAATTTTCCTTATAATGCCAATGCATACACTCATCATCATCATCTAGAGTATAAACTTCCCCATCGCCATCAGTTTCTACATCCCAATAGCTACCATAGTTAGTGCCAGTAGTTCTAAAAACTATTTTTCTATTTAAAGGAGTTTCTATGGTATTATTAAAAGATGAAGTTGCTTCAACATTAGGGTTTCCATAATAAAGATAAATAGTATCATTATAATAAATCTTACTTCTTACTTGTGGGACTTTTACATAAATAGTTGAATTAATAGAAAGATTATTAGTAACACAATTTTTAATCCAGTAACTCACTTCAACTTCACTATTGCTAGAATCATTATACCACGTTGCCCTAATGTCTTTACAACTATTATTTAATTTACCCTCTTGGTATAATTTTGTAGTATTTAAAGAAATTTTAACTTGAAAGTCCGTAAAATTTGCATGATAATAACTTAACTTTTCTCTACTATAACTAGGACCAAGATCAATTATAACATATCTTTGTGTTGTTGAATTTTCAGAAAAAAACTTTAATTTTATAATAAAATTTCTATCTTCTTGAAGTTCTTGCTTAATTTCGCCTGTAAAATCAACAGTAAAATGTGTGTTCCAATTGGTTATATTTTGCTTAAAAACACAATTAGTTATTTCGGTATCTTGATTATTCCAAGTTACATTTGAAACATTCATAGTATCATTACAATAATAAACCTGTATAGGATTAGTAGAAACATAATTTAAAGTTGCTTGAACATAAAAATAATATATCCCATATTCTAAAAGTGAATAATTAGAATCATAATTAGACAAATTAACAGGAATATAAGCTCTCATATTTCTTCCACTTGGGGCTACATAATAAGATTGAACAAAAAGTATTGATCCATCATAATTAGTAGTTGGATATTGTTCTTTTGTATAAACTCCCATATCTGAACTTCCTTGATAAAGAATTGTATTATTATTCACTAGAGTTATTTTTTCCCTGTGAATCCAAGAAGAATTCCACCAAGTCGACGCACTTACAAAATTTAAACTTAAAAAAATAAATAAAAATAAAATCCCTAGTAAATAATTCTTCTTGTTCATAAAAATATATAAATAATTCAAGTATTTAAATATTTTTTATCTCTTAATTACTTTCAGTTTTACGGGTCTATCGACTTTATTCAAACCCTCTGTCTCTTTTAATGATTTTTTCCTGTATTTTCTAAGCAAAATAAAACTAACAATCCATAATATTATTAACGCTAATAAGAAGATCAATAATACTCGAGTGAGAATTTCTTTCTTTGAAGGAATATTCGCTGGCTCTTGATGTGATTCTTGGCTTGGCGGTGTTTGATTGGAAGGCGTTTCGCTCGGTGTTTGAGTTTCATTAGTCGGAACTTGAGGGGTTTCGTTGCTTGGCGGATAATAACCACCGCCTCCGCCGCTTCCTCCACCTCCTCCGCCACCATGAGATTCTGGAAGATTAGGGAATTTATAGTAAATTTTGCACCAAGTTTTTTGTCCGAGAGAATAATTAGCAGGAACCCATACTGTTATATTAATTATTGTAAGAGTATGTGTAATTGTTAAAGTAGTATTCATAGAATCATTAATTAAGCAATAAGGCGAGTTAGTATAAATAAATAATAGTTGCGGCTTTGATTCTGTTACAGTAATATTAATCGGGATCTCCTTCATATCGCCAGCACTACATTGATTAAAATATTGCTAGGATTAATAGAAACGGCACTTGCTAGAGAAATTAAACTAATTAAAAAAATTCCAACTATGCAAGTCAAAATTATTTTTTTCATTTTTCTGGTTTTTTAATTTCTTTTCTCAATTTTCCTGTGCCTTCGCAAAGATAACATCTAACATATTGTCCTTCCTCGTTATTATAATAATAACCGATTCCGTGACATTTCCAGCACTCTATTTCTTCGTTTTTTATTGTATTATCTATTTTTCTTCTCATTTTTCAATATAATAATAAAATAAAAAAAAAAAAAATAAAATCGCTTATGGACATGTTTGCCAATTTATGCTTTGATTGACTTCTGCCCTGTCGTATGAGCCTGTTACTATTATTGTTTCTGATGGACTTGCTCCTGCATTAACAACAACTCTCGTATTGAATTCACTTGTTGCTCCAGCTTCGTTGATAAGGTAGATTGTTGGATTTGTTGTTCCGTCGTTCTCAACATAATATTGCAATCCGCTTGTTCCACAGACAAATTCAATCGTTCCGTTGTCGTTATCACTCTGCAAAGCAATAGTATACATTATGTCTCGTTTGTTTGGGTTTGTTGCTTGGTATTGTATGTCATAATAGTCCCCTGCGTTAATGTCCAAGTCAGGAAACACATAATTACTGCCGTCAAGAGGCAAAGCAACCCAATCGTTTTGTTGCCAGTCATAATAACTCATCTCTTGTCCTTCTTTGACATGTACCGTAACACTTGTAGTCAACATCACATAAGCTGCGACAATTGCGGCTACAGCAAACAAAGCAATCGGCAAAGCAATCAACAATTTTTTGTTCATTTTTTAACCTCCTGTTTAGATTTATTTTTGATTGATTTTTCTTTGTTCCAAAATGTTGATTTACATTTTGGGCATTGAATAGGATTATCTTTTTCGGAAAACCATGTGTAGCCACATCTTAGGCATTTTTTCTTTTGCAATATCTTTTCTTCCATATTATATTATAATAATAAATAGTATTTAAATATTTCTATTTTTCAGTATATACTTTCTCATCTCCTATCTCTTTTTCTTTTTCTATCTTTTTTTCGTCTTTTACAAAAACTTTCAATATTATATAAACGATTAATAAATAAAACAAAAACTCAACTAAATATATTGTTCTGGTTTGTATTGCTGTTATAGTAATAACTACAAGTCCTGCTATAAAAAACGCTAAAAAAATCTTATTTATTTTTTTCATTTTTTGTTTCTACCGACCCAGTTACTTCTAAGGGGATAAAAGAGGCGATAAAACCCGCATAAAAGTAACTGGGTTTTCGGCATTTAATATAATTATAACCAATATATCATGGCTCTTTTGATTATTTTTATCTCATATTTTTTTCCGTTTTTCTTTATCCTTTTTCTTATCCCGTTAACACAGGCACCCTTTATTTCTTTGTGAAACAACAAAGTTCTACATATTCTCGAAATATTTTGCTTGGTTACCTCTATTCCTTCATTTTTCAATATATTATATATATCATCAACGAGAAATTTCTTGCCTCGATGTTCTTGAAATATTCGATATATTTCTTGTTGCCCTGCGATTTTTCACCTCCACCTCCTTAGCTTCAGGGTTTAACAAATAAAAAATTAAAATTGTTAAAGACATGCCAAACAAAAAGCCATTAAGAAAAATTAATAAAGGTGCCCTAGAAAAAAATTTCATTCCATCGATATAGAAATTAACTAGCGGCTGGCTAATCGGCTCTTTTGTAGTTTTGTTAATTTCATAGTAATCTATTATCATGGACAACTTGTTTTCATCTTTTAAACCATTAAAGGCTAGATCTACATTATGATAAGAACCATAATAATTACAAAAAAGAATCATCATAAAGCAAACACTCAAAACTAAGATAATAACAGATAAATAAATATTAATAATCTTCTTTTTTCTTTCTTTATCCCCATCTTTTTTCATTTTATGTTGAGTTAGTGTTATTAGTAAGATTTAAATAATAATTAGTAACAGGGGTGCAACTAAAGTTCCCGCCATTGAAACTAGGGCTACAAGTGCAAGTTTGTGCTGGGCAATTACACGTTGGACAAGCAGGGCATGATGGCGATGCAGGGCACTGGGGTATATTTATATCGCTCTTGAATTTGTCGGTGAATGCTGCTACTGCAAAAATTGTGGCTAGCAATATAATTATTAATCCAACGCCAACAATTATATACTTTTTATCATTATTCTCTTTTTTATCTTCTTTCTTGTTCTCCTTATCGAAATTTTTAAATTTTCTTAAAAATTCATAGTCATCTTTACTTGCATCTTGTTCGGCTTCTATCGGGATTTTTCTTTCTTTTAAAATAGGCTTATTAGCCGCGACTTTTTGTGGTTCTTTTTTATTTTTTTCCACTATTTCTTTTGAAAGTTCTTCCATTTTTCTTTCTAATTCTATAAATTCAGGAGATTTTTCAATCATTTTTGCTTTCCTCTAATTTTTTTATGGTTTCCTTTAAATCTTTCATTTTATTATTAAAGTATTCTTCGTCTCTCGCCAAAATTTCTTTGTTTTTTCTTTCCCATTCTTCTACTTTGTTCTTGAAAGAAATTTCTAAATTATTCAATCCTTCCTCGTAATTTTCTTTTATCATCCTTAACCTCTTTGATTTTTCCCTTTCTAAACTTTTAAGCAATTCCTTACAATGTTCTAAATAATCATCTCTTTGTTCTTCTGTTATTTCTATTATCTTTTTATTTTTTAATTTCAGTATCATTTTTTAATAAAATCCCTAATATAATTTTCTTCTTCAACTTCTATAACTTCGCCTTTATGGATTTTTAATATTAAATTCTGAATTTTACTGCATTCTTTCATTCTTTCCTCGTAGTCAGGATGTATTCTTTTATCTAAGATAGTGCTGTCCCTGAAAATTTTGTTTCTCCCTTTCAAAATAAAATTCTTTTTCTCTTGTGTTGTAAGTGCCATTTTATTCTATATTTACAATATTTAATGAAACTTGGTATCTTTCACCGTCAATTTCTATTTTTCCATACCAACCGTATCCCTCACTTCCTGTCGAAAACTCCCTCCATTTAGCTTCAAATTCGTTTTCATCGATTTTAACTTTTATTTTGTCTTTCATCTTTTAACCTCCCATTCAAAGTTGCAGATTCTGAACTCGAGCATCTTGCTTGTGCCTCCATAAATCGCAGAATAGGTCTCGGTTTTGACTTTTTCTTGCGACAAGTATGGGCATTCCACGAGTTCTTTGCCGACTTCGGCAATTGAGCAGTAAGGAATGCCATAAACGGTTGTGGATTGATAAATGCATCGAATTTCGGGTTTAAGTTTTTCGCTTGTCATTTTTCCTCTTCTTCATTCGCTCTTTTCTTTTTAATTTAGATTGCCTTTGAATGAAAATTCTTGCTATTGTTTTTACTGTTTCTGATTTCTTTATCCTTCTCTCGCATATAATGTTCTCTGCATTAATATCCCCTGCATTAATGTCCCATGCATTAATGTCCCCTGCGTCAATGTTCTCTGCATTAATGTTCCATGCATTAATGTCCAATGCGTCAATGCTCCTTGCTTTAATGTCCAACGCGTCAATGCTCCTTGCTTTAATGTCCAACGCGTCAATGTTCCATGCATTAATGTCCAATGCGTCAATGTTCTCTGCGTTAATGTTCTCTGCTTTAATGTCCAATGCATTAATGTCCCATGCATTAATGTCCCCTGCGTCAATGTTCTCTGCATTAATGTTCTCTGCGTTAATGTTCTCTGCGTTAATGTCCAATGCGTCAATATCCCACCTTCCATCCTTACAGATTATATTTCTGCATCTAATATCTTTTTCAAACTTTGTATTTTGGTAGAGATATAAATCTCCGTCGATATCTATCTCTTCTTTCACTATTGTTTTTCTTATGTGTTTGTCTTGTGTTTTCATTTTTCTTCTTCTTTCGATTTTAATTTTACAAATCTAAACCTCTTGCGTTTTTCGATTTCTATCTTTTTTTCTTTCAACAATTCTTGAAGTATTAAGTCGAGTTGATAATAATTAATTTTATTAATCCGAGAAATCTCGGTTGGGGTAATAAGTTCTTCTTTTTCTATTGTTTCTAAAATCTCTTTTTTTAATGTTTCTTGGTCACGCATTTTAACTGCCTATTTTTTATTATAATTATAAATTTATAGTTTATAAATGTTTCTTATTACTTTAAAGTTACGAAATGTCAGTTAGTTTCTTTTGTTCGAGATAAGGTTTAATTCTGGCTTCTCTTTCTTTCACGTCCAAATCCTTGAAAAATTCTTTTGTTATATCTTCTATGTAATTTTCACTATTTTTTCTTTCTCCATTTTATAATTATAAAAATTATAATTATTATAAGATTTCCGTATTTATAAAATTTTTTTTAGATTTTTTTGATTTTTCTAAATTTTCAGTTATTACTAATAAAGTATTACACAATATAGAAAATATTTATAAACTCTACAATACTAAAAAAAAAATAGAATAAAAATCAAATGAAAAATA
>Ga0123519_10008859_pt1 | contig 15268 bp, 10 predicted proteins | sample YelNatPaOPRAMG02_FD_87396 | JGI IMG/M metagenome (GOLD analysis project Ga0123519, IMG submission 87396) | Hot spring microbial communities from Yellowstone National Park - Yellowstone National Park OP-RAMG-02 (version 2) | ecosystem: Environmental > Aquatic > Thermal springs > Hot (42-90C) ...
GCCACCAGCGCGACGAGAGCGGCGACAATCAGGAATGCGACGATCAGGCGGGTTCCGGTCTTGAGGTTGTTGATCGCGTTCACCATTGCCTCCCTGCAGGCTGAGATTTCGGCGCGCTGCGGCTCTTGCCGCCCGGCCACGCTTTCTCTGCATATATCGGCAGGGGAGTGCAAGGGTTGAGGGGAATCGGGGTTTACATCCATAAAGGGAGCGTGAATTCTCGCTGCTATGTTTCGGGGCCGGGAAGAGCGAAGCGAAGGGGGCAGATAGACACTGATGGAACGCAGATGAACACCGGTATCAGGCTATACCCGGTAGCGACCGGCGGTCATCCGCCCTGATCGGCGTTCATCCGCGTTCCTGTGCCAGCAATCAGGTGGTCATCGTCCTGGCGTCGGCCTTCTATTCCGACGCCGTGGGGACCGCCTCTTCCTGCTTCTTGCGCTGGGCCACCACGTCCAGGAAGCCGCCGAAGAGGCGATACTCGTCCATGCGGCAGGAATTGATCAACTGGCCGTTCCACACCGTCATGTCCGGGCAGCTGTCGCACATGTCGGCGCGGCCATCGCCGACGATGTCCGGCGCCTGGATGATGGCCATGCTCTGGGTGTAAATGGGGGCAAAGAACCGCCACGGCCGGCGCAGCCCGTCCTTCAGCCAGGCCTTTGCTGCAGCCCGCGTTCCCTTATCCACCAGCCCCAGGAGGAAGACCTTGGGGCCCACTTTGGGGCTGTTCAGATAGGACAGATAAGTGCCCATCAGCAGGTGATGACCAACCTGGCCGATTTCCATCCCCCGCTTGCCGAGCGAGCCATAGACACGGTGCTTACTGGCGATGCAGGCCCCATGAAGCCACTTGTAGGAGTCAATCTTCACCGTCCCGCCCAGGTAGCCGGAGGGTTCGTATTCGGGCAGCGCCTCTTTGATCGCCTGGTAGACCTCGGGGGCAGTGACGAAGTGCTCGTCGAACCGGTCGCGCACGTAGCTCAGCTTGGTGAGGTCAACCTCCTGCTTCTTGGAGTCGTAGGCCACCTGCTCCTCGGCAATGCCGGTGCGGTAAGTGATGAACACCAGGCCGTGGACCTTGTCCGGGTGGCGCTGACCCCAGCGCACGATGTCGCCGATCTCGTGGTAGGTGGAAGGATACACGGTGGCATTGAAGATCACGTAGAGGCCGCCCGTCGCGGCGATCATGTCGGCGTATTCCATCCGCAGGGCGTTCAGGTCCTTCTCGTTCTTGCCCTCCCAGCCGTGCCGCCCCTGGTGGCTGTCCACATGGATCGTGAAGCCGGAGAGGCCGGCTTGCTTCAGCTCCCGCAGCAGGTCGGGGCTGAGGTTGACGCCGTTGGTGAGGATCACCGGCTTGATCCCCTGCTGGCGGATGAAAGCGACGATGTCCAAAATCTGGGGATGAACAAGGGGTTCGCCGCCGGCGATGGAGACGTTATCAGGGTTGCGCCAGCGCTTGAAGAAGAGCACCTCTTCCTTGATCTGCTCCAGGCTCTTGTGGCCGGTGAGGCGCTGGCGGTAGCAGCCTTCGCAGTGCAGGTTGCAGATGTCGGTGATCTCCAGCCAGGCGATCGGGTTGTCGTTCATGGACCAGGGTTCGCGATAGAGATTACGCTTGTCGAGGATCATCCTTCCCCCTTAGGTGGTGGGCTAGACGAGACGTTTGGGACGGCCCCACCCTGACGGTAGTACAAATGCCGTTGCCCTATTGTGTGCAAAAAGCGAGGAACGTCAAGCTAGCCCGCTGCCCCAGGCTGGCGCGGGGCGCGATCGCCAGCCCCTCTCTCCGATGTCGCAGCAAGGCCAGCAAGCTGGCCGAGCCAGCTTGCTGGCCCGAGGTGAGGTCCTTAGCGCACCAGCTCGAACTCGATTCCGAGCATCTCGGCCAGGACGCGCAGGTCCTCACCAAGGTGACCATAGCCGAAGGCGCAGTGATGTCCGGAGCCAGCCAGGCACCAGGCGTCGTAGAAGGCCTCGATTGTGCTCTGGGCAGCGCGGAAGAGCATCTGCGGCGCCACGGTGGGCCTTGGCTTCAGGGGCAGGCTCTCGCCTTCGCCAGCCACCAGGCGCCAGCGCCCCTGATCGAGCTGCACGAGGGCGAGCATGGTCACCGGGCCAGGCTTGTAGGCGTATTCCAGAGCAGCGCCCATGCCATATATGCCCCGGTAGTAGACGCTGTGCCGCAGCGCCACTCTGGGCTCCGGTGCGGCAAGGAACGGGTCCCCCATGCTATCGTGCGCCACATAGGCGGCGCCCTGATCGAAATCGAAGCCATAGTTCTCGACGAAGCTGGAGCGCTCCGCCAGAGCATTCAGGATGAGCATGGCGGTGCAGGTGTTCACATCACCTTCCGCCGTCACCGGGATGCCCATGCCCATCAGGCGCGAAGTGCCCCAGGAAGGGCATAGGCCGCAGCGCGGGTCAGCCATCAGGGCCTGGTCGAAGTGGGCCACGGCATCAAGGTTGCGCCCGAGCACCACCTTCTCCAACCCGGCAGCGCAGCGAGCCGACTGCTTGAAGATGAATTCGTCGAGCTCGTCCGTGCGCCAGGCCGCCTTGGCCTCAGCCATGAGTGCCTGCGCCTCGTCGTCAGTGACGGCAGCGGTGGCGACGGCGATGTCCTCGAGCTCGATAGGCTTGACCGTGGGGCCGATCTTGTCCCGCAGGGCATAGGTGTCAACCATCAGGTCCGCCATGTACTGGTAGGGATGGCCGACCATGCCGATGGTGGTCCAGCGGAGGCGCTGAGCGATGGCAGCGGCCACGCAATAACGACGCAGCCGGGCCAGGGCCGCCTTGTCATCAACGTGGCCGGTGACGATATGGAACTTCCGCCCACTGCGAGTGAGGGCGTGCGTCGTCTCCGGCAGGCCGGCGAGGCCGGAATTGAGCATGACGAAATCCCAGTCGGCCGTCTCCGGCCAGAAACGTGCCGCTTGCGTGTTCCAGACGATGATCGGGACCTGCGTCTGCTTCAGGCAACGCATGGGGATCAGGCTCTGGATGTAGGCGATCTCAGTGAAGATGACGGCCTCGACGCCGGCTTGCTTGAAGGCCAGGTCGGCCTGGGCCGCCTGCTCCTCCGTCTCGACCAGCCCAGGGCAGACGACCTCAGCGAAGCTTGAGAGGGCATCGGTGAAGGTCTTGACCGAGGCCTGGGCGGCAGGACGGAGGTAACCCGTCTTGTTCCACTCATCCTCGAGCAGGGCGCAGATCAGCAAGCCAACCTTCGGTTTGTCAACGCGCTTCAACATGGCAGCCTCCCATTGGTAAGCGAACCCAGATGGACAGCGAAAGGCACAGATCAGGGCCGACCAAGGAGGCAGCGCTCCATCCGGCGCCTGCTGACCGGTGCGAATCCGCGTTCACCTGTGTCCCGCTCGTTACCCTCCGAAGCCCTTGGGAAAGTACCGGCCGATCGGATACCGGCCGCACTCACGTGTGGTCTCCCACATAGCGATGACATTCGCCGCCGGCAGGTCCTCGTACAACTCCTCCGATGAGGAGCCGAGGATCAGGCCGCCACCAGGGCCAGCCGCAGCGATGGCGCGTAGCGTGGCTCGGCGCACGTCATCCACGCTACCATAGCGCAAGGTGTAGGGCATGTCCAGTCCGCCGCAGAAGGCGACGCGGTCGCCATATTCCCGCTTGAGTTCGCCCAGGTCCATGCCGGCCGTGGTCTCGATCGGCGCCAGTGCGTCCACGCCGGCCTCGATCAGGTCCGGGATCATCTGGCGGATGTCGCCGTCGGAGTGGAAGATGACTTTGAGGCCGAACCCGTGCAGGACTTCGCACATGTCGTGGATATGGCGGAAGACGCCGTGGTCATGCAGGTAGCGCGGCGAGAACATGAGCCCGGAGCGGTAGGCCAGATCAGCGAAGATCCAGGCGATGGGCGAGATGCTCCGGCAGTCGGCCTGGGCCTCGAGCGAGCGCAAGGTGGCGCTGTGCTCAGCCTCCAGCCAGCGCTGGACAAGGTCCGGTTCCTCGGCTTCCAGCATCACGAACTGGTCCAGACCGACGGGAATGTACAGGTTGGCCAGGGCCTCGCCCGCCGTGACTGCGGGAATCGTGCAGGGGGCGAAGCGATCGCGCCACTCCTGGAGACGGCCCAAGTTGCAGGGTGAAACAGCCTGCGGAGCCTCGAGGCGTTCGATCTCGCGCCTGGCGAATTGGGCCAACTCTGCGAGCCCATGGAAGGGCGTGTCCACCTGCCACTCGTTCCACCAATCAGCTCGCTGGTGGCGAAAGCCGCGTTCGTCCGTGCGCTCGCCCGGGGCCGAAGGCAGCCAGATGCGCGTATGGTCAAGGGTGCGGCCGAGGGCGCGTGGAATGGTCTGGCTGGCGTTCTCGAGCGTGATCGGCTCGCCCGCATAGTGCGCGAGCACGGCCACGTTGTCCACCAGATCATACAAAGGCACGCAGTCCGGCTCTTGCCGGCTGAGCGCCGCCAGCATTCTGTCCTCAGGCGTCACGTTGCTCTCCTGTTGAGAAAGCGAACTGAGCGGAGGCGAAATCTACAGGTCAAAGGTGCTACACGAAATGCCCGCCGCCGCGTATGCCGGTTCATTCGCGGGAATCAGTGCGTACTCGAGTCGCCTCTGCCGCGTCGATCATGCTGCCGTCAGTCATGAGTAAAGCTTCTGGTAGAGGCGGTTGTAGCGGGTGTAGCCCTCCCCGTAGACGCCGGCCAGGGCCACATCCGGCAGGTACCGCCCGGCGATGCCGACCATCATCTCGGCTGCCGCCAGAGCGTCGGGGACAACGCCTGCGCCCACCGCCGCGAGCATGGCTGCCCCAAGGACAGCCGCTTCCAGGTTCGCTGGTGTAGCGATGGGCACCTGGCAGACGTCGGCCATGATCTGGTTCCAGAGCCGGTTGCGCGCCCCGCCCCCGAGGACGCGCACCTCCTCGACATTGACACCCAGGCCACGCAGGCACTCGACGCCGCTGCGCAGCATGTAGGCGATCGCCTCAAGGATGGCGCGGGTGAAGTGAGCCTTAGTGTGCATCAGCGAGAAGCCGATGAAGGCGCCGCGCGCAGCCGGGTTGACCTCAGGAAACAGCACACCCTGCAGATGGGGCACCATCGTCAGCCCATCGCAGCCGGGTGGCACTTCTGCCGCCGGTCCGGTGAGCAGATCGTACACGCTCGCCCCTGACCCCTGCGCCTGCTGCTCCTCAAGCTGGCCGAAGCGGTCCTTGTACCACTTCAGCACCATGCCGCCCGTAGGGTTCCAGGGCAGGAGGCAGTAGAGGCCGGGCACGGCGTGCGGGTAGGCCGGGATCTTGGTGACATGATCGAATACAGGCGCTGGCGTCGTCGCCATCAAGGCAAGCACGCTTCCGGTGCTCGCCGTAACGATGCCAGGGCGCACGTTGCCAGCGGCCAGGCCAGCGCATATCTGGTCCATGCAGCCAACTGCCACTGGCGTGCCTTCCGCCAGGCCCGTCTCCGCTGCCGCCTGCGCCGTCACCCGCCCGGCGAGCGTCCCTGGCGCGAGCAACTGCGGCAGTTGTTCCTGGCGCACGCCCGCGTAATCGAGGACCGGCGCCAACCATGCCTGGCTCGTTATGTCCAGCATCACTGACGAGAGCCAGGCGGCGGCTTCGCCAACCGCCGCGCCACACAGCCGGTAGATGATGAAGTCCGGTGGCAGCAGGATATGGGTAGCGGCAGCCAGGCTGTCAGGTTCATGTCGCTTCAGCCAGGCCAGCTTGCAGGCCGGCCACATGGCCGTGATCTCGGGCTGGGCTGTCCGCTCCAGGATCCAGTCGTTGCCGACCAAGGCGGTCAACTCGGCTGCTTCCTGCTCCGCCCGTGAGTCCGGCGAAAGGATGGCCGGGCGGACCGTCTGGCCGTCCTCTCCCAGGATGATCAGTGTCTCCGCGTGGCTGGAAATGGACACGCCGGCCACACGCTCGGCGCTGCCAGCTCCGGCCATTGCCAGAGCCTCACGGATCACGGCGCACACGGCCCGCCAGAAAAGCTCCGCATCGGCCTCGAGCACCGGCACACCTTCCGGGATCTGCAGGTACTCCTCGCTGGCCAGGGCCACCTGCCTGCCCGTAGCGGTGAACAACCCTGCCTTTGCCGTAGACATGCCCAGGTCCAAGCCCAGTAGCAGCTTCTCCAAAATCACCCTCCGCGGCCGTTCTGCATACGTGCCGAGCTGGCGCTGGCCACCTCTGAGTTGGCCACCCCTTCTATCTGGCTATGGCATTCGTGCTGACGATACACGAAGCAACTCGAGCGAACAAGCGTTCCCGGGCCCACCAATCTGGCTCGGGCCCGCGTCCGTCATCCCTTGACGCCCGTGATCACGATCCCCTGGATGAAGTAGCGTTGGGTGGTGAAAAAGGCGATGATCGGCACGATGGTCGAAACCAGGGTCATGGCCATCAGGTACTGCACGTCCATCGAGGTCTTGCCGACGAACCGCCGCAGCCCCAGGGTGATGGTGAACCACTTGGGCGAATTCAGGTAGATGAGCGGGCCCATGAAGTCGTTCCAGGCATAGGTGAGCGTGAAGATGGCCACTACGCCGAGCGCCGGCCTTGTCAGCGGCAGCAGGATGCGGAAGAACGTGCCGATGCGGCTGCAGCCGTCAATCCTTGCCGCATCGTCCAGTTCGCGCGAGATGGTGAGGAAGAACTGGCGCAGAAGGAAGATGCTGAAGGCGTCACCGAAAAAGGGCGGGATGATCAGGGGCCGCAACGAGTTCACCCATCCCAGCTTGGAGAAGATGACATAGAGCGGGATCATCGTCACCTGGCCGGGCAGCATCATCGTGCTGAGCACCACCAGGAACAGGGCGTTACGTCCCGGAAAGCGGATGCGGGCGAAAGGAAAGGCCGCGAGTGAGCTTGAGGCAACTACGCCGATCACGTTGAGCACGCAGATGATGGCGGTGTTGCGGTAGTACATGGCGAACTCGCCCATTCTGAAGGCCTTGATGTAGTTGTCCCAGTGGTAGACCGGTGGGATCCACACCGGCGGCATGTGCCAGATCAGAGCGGTATCTTTGCCGGCGGTGGACACCATCCAGAACCACGGGGTCAGAAAGAGAGCCGCGCCTGGGATGGCCAGGGCGATGAGCAGCACCTGTTTCAGGACCGCCCTGGTAGCCTTGACTCGCTTCGACCTTGACCGCCCTACCGATACGATCGCCCGGCTTTCCGAGGCAGCTGCAGTTGCCGTCATCGCGCCTCTCCTCTGGCGGCTGGACCTGCGGCAGCCTCCGACATGTCGCAGCTTCTCCCGATGGTGTCTGCCACGGGCTTACAGTCGCTCATCGTCGCTCTTCTCCCTCGTAGTAAACCCAGCGGTTCGAGCTGCGCACCACCAGCAGGGTGAAGCAGATGATGATGGCAAAAAGCACCCAGGCGATCGCCGATGCGTAGCCGAACTGCGTCTGCAGGAAGGCTTTGTTGTAAAGGTAGAGCACCATGCTCAGCGTGGCGTTGTTCGGCCCACCGCCGGTCATGATCAGAGGCTGGCTGAAGAACTGGAATGACCCGATGAGGCCCATGATGACGTTGAAGAAGATGGTCGGCGACAGCATCGGCATGGTCACATTCCAGAAGCGATGCCACGCGTTGGCGCCGTCCATGCTGGCCGCTTCGTAGAGCTGAGTTGGGATCCCTTGCAGGCCGGCGAGGTAGAGCAGCATGTTGCCACCCACCCCCCAGACACTCATGATGATGAGCGATGGAAGAGCCCAGTTGGAGTCATAGATCCACTTGGGCCCCGTGATGCCAAGCACCTTGAGCGCACCGTTGAGCAGGCCCATGCGCGGGTTGAAGATCTGCAGCCAGAGGAGCGATACAGCCACTCCAGAGACAACCGACGGCAGGTAGTAGACGGTGCGCCAGAAGCCGAGGAAGATGATGTTCTGATTGAGCAGCATGGCGACGGCGATCGCGAGCGCCGCCCCGAGCGGTACAGAGACGAAAGCATACGTGGCGGTCACCCTCAGGCTCTTCCAGAAAAGAGGGTCCTCTGTGAAGAGCTCCTTGTAGTTGCCCAGAGCGAGAAAACGGCTGCCAGTGAGCATGTCAGCGCGGAAGAAGCTTAGGCCAAAGGAGAACAGCATTGGCCCCAACGTCCAGGCAAGGAAACCAACGATCCAGGGCAACAAACAAAGATAGGCGGTGAGCACATCTTCGCGCCGCTGCCTGGAAGTCCGGCGCACCTTTGCCCGCCCATTCATTGCGATTGGCGCCATGTGCAAGCTCCTCGGGTGCAATAGTGGAAGTGCGCCCACGCCGGGGGAGGGAAGACCGGCCTGCCGGTATCCCCTCCCCCACTTTCTTGGCTAGGCTCCGCCCGCCTCAGATGCCGCCTTTTGCTGGGCGGCTGTCACCTTGGGCGCGATCTCCTTCATCAGCTTGGCATCGGCCTTGCCCTCAGTGAAGATCTGCTGCATGGCCGGGTCAATGATCTCCGCGGCCACGGCCTGGTAGCGGAACATCTGGTCGCCTCTGGGGTAACCCATCTCCAGCTGCTCAGTCAGGGTCTCCAGGTGCACCTTCTCCAGGCGCGGTTCAGCCTTGCGCAGCCCGGTAGCCCAGTTGGCGACAGCGCTCAGCAAGCCGGGGATGCGTGCGGCCACGTTCACGATCTGATTCTGATACCATTCCCCAGTGAGGAACTTCATGAAGGTCCAGGCCGCATCCTTGTTGTTGCGGTCAATGACCCCCTTGTAGATCACCCACTGGTCGGGCAAGCCCATGCAGGAACGGCCTTTGGGCCCCTGGGGGATGTGAGCGATGTCCCATGGGATGTCCTTCATGCCGTCCGCCATGGAGAAGAACTGATCGGCGGACCGCTCGGCCATCGCCAGAATGCCAGCCGGCACAGCACCCGTCCAGGTGCTGGGCAAGCCGGATGCAGACATCTGGTTGGGCTGAGCGAAGCAGTTGGTCTCGAACATGCCCTTGCGCATCCACTCGATGGCGTCCATGGCGTCTTGCGAGTCGAGCAGGCACTTCATCTGCGTCTCGTCGTCCCGCACCTGACCACCAAAGGCAAGGATGTAGTTCGCGTAACCCTCCCAGAAGGCGGGACGAATCTCGGCCCCCCAGCGAGTGACATTCCCGCTGCTGTCCTTCTTCGTCAGCTTGGTAGCGGCCGCGGTGTAGTCGTCGGTAGTCCAGTCTTTCGTCGGCAGGGGCACGGCCGCCTCTTCAAAGGCCTGCTTGTTGTAGTAGATGCTGGTGATATCCAGGTCGGCCAGCATGCCCATGCGCATGTTCTTGAACTTGTTCCACATCTGTTGCCAGGCCAGAGGGATATACAAGCTGTCGGCGTTGGGAATGTCCTTGTCAATGAAGGGCTGCAGGTCGAGCAGTTGCCCCTTCTCGGCCCAGACGGTCATCGCCGGATCCCAGACGGACATGACGTCGGCGGCTGTCCCGGCCGACATCTGCGTCAAGACTTTGGTGAAGTCGTCCATGGGCTCCCATGAGACCTTGATATCCGGGTTGGCCTCGTTGAACTTCGGGAATGCCGTCTTTTGGTTCCATTCGTCCCATTTGATGCCCGGCGTGTAAGCATACCAGTCCCACATGGCGAAGCGAACTTCACCAGGAGCGGCGGCCTTGGCAGGTGCCGCTGTGGCGACCGCTTCTGTAGCAGCCGGGGCTGGTGGTTGGGTGGCAGCTTGCCCGGCGCTGGCAGGGGTCGCCGCCTCCGGTGCTTTGGTAGCGGCCGGCGCTGGCGTGGCTCCGCAGGCGGCGAGCACGGCGCTGCCGGCAACGGCGCCCAGGCTTAGGGCGCCATACTGAAAGAACCGCCGTCGGGAGCAGGTCTTGCTCAACATGTGCATCCTCCTCGCTACGCTCATAGGGTCACTTGACCCCCGGTACGACCATGTTCACGGTCGAAACCCACATGCTTGCCGCAGCGACGTGGCCGGGACGGTGGTGATCACCCCTGCCGCACGACGCGAGCACTTCTCCCCATGCGTCGTTTCGTCGCCCTCGGCCAGGACGGATGGCCAGGTTCGCTCTCTCAGAACCCGAACTGCCTCGCAACCTCTGCGGCCGGCCTGCCGGCACGCACGACTTCGCCTAGGGCAGCCATGAAGTCTTGTGGGCGCTCGCTCTCGAAGACGTTTCGCCCGAACACTACCCCCTTCGCCCCGGCAGCAATACCCTCCTCCGCTTTCTTCAAGGCATCAGCCTCCGCCTGCTTGCTTGCTCCAAGAACAATGATGGGAACTGGGCAGGCCTCAACCACTTCCTGAAAGCGGGGCCCGGTATAGAAAGTCTTGATGAAGTCCGCGCCGAGTTCGGCAATGATCCGCACCGAGCGTTTCACCAGGTCGTGGAACTCCGCCTCGGAAAAGCGGCTGATGTCCCCGCCGGGATAGAACTCCCCACCCATGGGCAGGCCACAGGCGTGCGCCTGCTCGGCCAGCTTGCAGAACAGGCCAACAGAGGCGGCGTCCTGCTTCGGGTCCCCGGTTCCGATGGCTACAGATCCAAGCGCAGCATCCGCCCCCATCGCCAGCGCCGCCGAAGGCGAGAGCGTCTGCGCATGCGTGCCGTCGCTGTAGTTCCACTGGAAACAGTAGTCGGCATTCCAGTTGAGGCGGACGATTGCCGAGAGGCCACGCCTGGAAGCGAAAAAGTCCTTGGCACGAGCGAACATGCCTGGCGACACGAGCGCGGCATCATAGCCGCTCACCCACTGCAGAGTCTCAACGACGCTCACCAGGCCCTTGCGTGGCCCCTGGAACTCCCCATGATCCAACGGCAGAATGATGATTCGCTGCCCATCAGGGATCAGCCTTTTCATGCGGATTTCGATACCTTGCACGCCCACCTCCATATGAGTTGCCGCCAATCCCCGCGGGCGGCTAGCCCTCCAACCAGGCCAGTTCCTCTGGGGTCAGCTCCACATCGAGAGCCTGTGCCGATGTATCAGCCTCGGCCGGCGTCTGCGGGCCGATCAGGGCGAAGATGTTGAGTGGCTGGCGAAGAACGTAAGCGAGTGCGACCTGGGTGGAAGTGACGCCCTTACTGGCAGCCAGTTGCTTCGCGCGCTCGAGGCGCCGGAAATTGGTCTCGTTGAACCAGGTGCGGACAATGTTTGCGCAAGCCGGGTTGTCCCTATCATCGGCCTTGTAACGTCCGGTGAAGAAACCGGAGGCCTGGCTGCTCCAGGCAAAGAGCGGCATCTGCGTCCGGCGATACCAGTCCCGCGAAACAGGGTCAACAGCCGCCACGCAGCCGGCCCACATGGGCTCGTTCCAGACAGCGAGCGCGAAGTTCGGGCTTGAAGCGGCGAACCCAGCCAGGCCGTGAGCAGCAGCGTACCCGTTCGCCGCCTCGATGCGCTCGATCGTCCAGTTGGAGCCACCGAAAGCGTGGATGCGCCCGGCCTGCTTGTGCTCGTTGAGCACCTCAACGAACTCACCGACAGGCACGGCCGGGTTGTCGCGATGGAGGAAGTACAGGTCAGTGTAGTCGGTCTGGAAACGCTCGAGGCTCTCGCGCAACTCGCGAGTGAGGCCTTCGGGCGTGCAGTTTGGGGTATGGGCGCCCTTGGTGATCAGCACGATGTCCTTACGGTTGCCGCGCAATCTCAGCCACTGGCCGACGATAGCCTCGGTGTTGTACACATAGGCTGTGTCCAGGCAGTTGCCGCCCATCTCCACCCAGTGGTCGAGAAGGGCTACTGCGTAAGCCAGGTCCCCCCGAGCGAGGACCATGGTGCCCATGACGAGGCGCGAGACGGGCTGGGGAATGCCTGGCACTTGGCCATACCGCATCGTGGTCAAGGGTCGCTTGGGCGTTGGCCGTATACTGTAAGGAACGCTCAGCCCCTCTGGCTTTTCGCTTTCGAAAACCACGCCAGCATCCTTGCGCCAGCGATCCAGCGTGCGCATGTTGCCCAGGGTGTCATCCCAGGTCATGGCCGGCCACAGCGCCTGCTGCTGCCCGGCTGAGATTGCCCGCGCCACCGTGTCGGCCTCGATGGTGTAAAGGGGCACATCAGCCCCGACCGTGATCACCTCCGCCTCTTGCGAACGCTTCCGCCCTTCATCGCGGAAAAGCAAGATATCGCCCTTGTCGTCCCCGCCACCACGGCCCGGAAACCAGGGATTGTTGACGATGATGTGCCCCTTGGAGCCCCACAAAGCTACGCGTGAGTCCTGGTTCACCATCATGCCGCAGGATAAGCTGGCGATCACGTCCATAGCCGGCTTACCCGAGCTGAAACGCAGGGTTGCGCCCGCCCACTCGTCCACGTGGCCCTTTGGGTCGACATGGGCGGCGCCCTTGACCTCCGTCGGTTCGGCGAAAGGCGCGCCGATCGCTGCCCCGGCAACCAGCCTGGCCATGCTGGCGCAATAGCAGCCAACGTCCATGATCGCACCGCCCGAGCTCCAGCTCTGGTGCCGGAAGGCATCGTAATCGGGTACGCCAACGTTGAAGCTGAACTGGGCATCAATCAGGCGCAGATCGCCGATGACGCCAGACTGTACCAGTTCGGCGAGCTTGGCCGTCTGCGGGTGGCAGCGGTACATGAAGGCTTCCATAAGGAAAACGCCATGGTGCCTGGCCGCGTCCACGATTGTCATGGCCTCAGCGTAATTGCTGGCCAGGGGCTTCTCACAGAGGATATGCTTGCCCGCCGCAGCCGCGCGTATAGCCCATTCCATGTGTAGATGGTTGGGCAAAGCGATATAGACAGCATCTACCTCGGGGTCGGCCAGCAGTGCCTCATAGGAGGAGTAGCGGCGTTCGGCGCCGAACTCTTCGGCAAACCTGTCTGCCGATTCCTGGCTGCGACTGCCTACTGCCAAGAGATAGCCACTCCGTGAGTGGCGCAGCCCCTCCCCAAAGGCATGGGCGATGCTGCCAGTACCCATTATGCCCCAGCGCAGGCGTAGGTTGTCTTGGTTGCCAATCACCAATGTCTTAGCTCCTTCGTTCGCGCCAGTGCCTAACCCCGCAGCGATGCCTTGCTGCGCGTGTACTGCAGTTCGTTATCCGGCATGCGGCGTTCCAACAGATCCAGTGACAACTCGATGCACTCCTTGGCCTCATCCGGTGTGGTGCAGCCGATGGTCACCATGTCCTGGTCACGGATAGTGTTCCAGACGAAAGCCAGGCCGACAATCGGCATCAGGCGCCCGGCAGCCAGCGGCTTGATCGTCATGACCGGCTTCTTCGCATCGCGGATCATCCGCTGCACCCAGTCAATCTCGATCTGCATCAGGAAGCCCTCGGCATTGTAGATCTGGATGTAGGTCTCCACGTCAGCGCCCTGCCTGTCAGCATAGACAGGGACTTCGGGCATATGCGTGGACAGGCCCGGGATCATGCCCCGCTCGCGGATCAGCTTTGTAATTATGTCGAGGTCCCGGATGATACCGGCGCGCTTGTCGGTGAGAGCGTCGGTGACGTTCTGATGCGGCAGCACGAAAGTGCCACCTTTCTCCAGGCAGCCGTCAACTGCCTTGGCGATGATCCCCTGATCGGTCATGGCGGCCTTGGTGTCCCAGCTAGGGGTGAGCACAAAGATCATCTTGCGGCCGGTGCGCTGCTCGGCATCATGGGCGGCGTCCATCATCAGCGGATCGCCCATGCCCATGATGGCGTCCACACCCGCCTCAAGAAAGACGGTGCAAATGTCGGCGATGTTCTTGCGGGTCTGATAACTCTTGATGAACCTGTCCTGCGCCAGGCTCGTGTGCGAGTAACCCAGGAACCAGTTGCTGCCGATGATCAGGCGGGGCATGGAGACCCCACCGACGACCGTACGCGGAAATTCGGACATGTCGAGCCCTCCTAAGTGGTTGGCTGTCTGAGTACATGCCCCAGTATAGCCGGTTCCTTACGGCGCGACATCCCGAACAGACTGCGCTTTCGTTCGGCCAGATGGCACAGACGTGCCCTGCCAATGGACATCGGCCGCACTATCTGTAATGCTCCCGCATCTCGGCGTGATACGGCAGGCCCATGATCTCATCGAGCAGCTGCCGCGCCTGGGATTCGCTCCTGCTCCAATGGTCCATCAGTATCAACTGCAGGAGCAGGTCCTTGCTGCCCGTCTCGAAGGCCTCCAGTTCCAGGTTCACCGGCGCCACCCGGTCCCGCAGTATGTGTGCCAGCAGGGGCTCAGGCAGGCCATCCGTGGCGATGCCCTGGATGCCGCGCTTGCTGACAAGGCAAGGAATCTCGACCTCAAAGTCCGTTGGCACACCAGGCACGAAGTCGCCGCTGTTCTGGATGTTCCCGATGACAATCCGTGGCACATCGCAGGCTATGGCCTCGATGATAGGCACCATTGGCTCGCCCGAGAGCTTGGGAGGGTAGTGCTCGGTCACCCTCACTGAGGGGTCAGCGGCGATGCGCTTGTGCTCCTCGAAGGCGGCGGCCACGCCGTTGAAGTATCGGCTCCAGCCCTCCCAGGGGTTCTCATTCCAACGCGCCTCGGTCTCAGCGTCGCTGTTGTACCACCATGGCCAGGCTGCGCCGCTCCAGTGCGACGTGTCACCGATGGGGATGGCGCCGAAGCGACGGTAGAGATCAACGTGCTTCGGGTCCAGGCCCGGCGTGGGCCTCCCTTCAGCCCGCAACCTGGGCAAGTCTTCCTCGATCCACCTGTCGAGCAGGGGGAAGACGTCCTGGCCGTTGTGGTACAGGTGAGTGCACCAAACGAAATGGTTCACCCCAGGAATCTCGTAAGTGAGCCCTTCCTCACTCAGGCCCAGCGTCTTCGCCACTGTGTACACACCGCTGAAACCATGGCACAGGCCGACCCACTTGGCCTGCGGGTACTTACGCGCGATGTGAGTGACACCGGCGAGCACCGGGTTCGCCACCTGGAGGTGCCAGGCGTTCGGGCAGATCTCTAGCGCGTCTTCCACGATGCTCTCGAAAAGCCGCAACTGGTAGAAGTTCACCCAGAAGGCTTCGTCGTACATGACATGGAAGGACGAACCCCAGGAGTACCCAAGGCGCTGAGCGATCCGCCAGCCCTCGCGCAGGCGCTCATGCGGCGCCGCCAGAGCCGTATTGACCACGAAGTCGGCACCGTCCAGACTGCGGCGCCGATCCAGGGTCTTCTCCAGATTGAGCTTGAAGCCAAGTTCCCCGGCATAGCGCTGGCAGAGGGCGTAAGAGGACTCGAGCCTCTCCTCGTTTATGTCCATGAAGCAGACGGTGCTACCTTCCAGGTTCGGCGTCAGGCAGATGTCCCTGATCAGAGAAAGCGAGAAGGCGCCACTGCCGGCTCCGA
>Ga0123519_10008860_pt1 | contig 15267 bp, 22 predicted proteins | sample YelNatPaOPRAMG02_FD_87396 | JGI IMG/M metagenome (GOLD analysis project Ga0123519, IMG submission 87396) | Hot spring microbial communities from Yellowstone National Park - Yellowstone National Park OP-RAMG-02 (version 2) | ecosystem: Environmental > Aquatic > Thermal springs > Hot (42-90C) ...
AAAGTCAATCTGGATGTTGCCGATTACCACAGTCCCTTTGTTGTTCCATTGAACGAACTGCCAGCCCGAAGTTAAGCCTGCGGTCCAGCTTGAAGTTGCAGATTCAAAGTCAACGTTGTAACTGTAAATGTAATAGTTGTCTGTTTCATTAAACGGTCTAAGCTTGGCGCTTCCGCCAGGTCCCCAAAGCGTCGGACTGTAAATGCGGTAAATCCATGTTTTCTGCACTTCATCGTACGCTTTAAACGTAGCTTCTCTGTAAACCCACACGTAAATTTGGGTGCCCACAAGGGCATAGCTGTCTTTAGGAACAGTGATTGTTAATTGAACCGCATAGTCTCCCGCAAAGTATTCGAGGCGGCTCCATTTCACTGTTATCCCGTCCTTGGTGATTTCAGTTGGAGGCAGAACGGCTAACGGCAAAACGTTAGCTCCGTAAGCTATCAGAAGCAAACCCGCCAAGAAAAGCAAAATGCTTGCTAACATTCTCATTCTTGTCTATCCTTCTACATTTAATGTGATGCGGTGCCGCTGACGGATGCTGATAGTGTGCCTGTGATTGTCCTTGTGATGGTGAACGTCACTTGGTAGGTGTCTGGGCTGATTGTGGCTGTTCCAGTGTGGCTGCCATATTGCCAGTTGATTGCATATACTTTACAGTACATTTGCATGGTGTAGGTGCCTTCGGTTGGCATGTTTAAATAGCCCACTTTGAAAAGTCTTGCTTCCCGTATCATCTGGTTGTTTGCTGAATCGTAAGTTGAATACGGCATCGGAGTGGTGGGCTCTCCTTCGCTTGGGACCAGGACATCTCTGTACTTTAGCGGCAGCCTAACTGTGGTGTCTTGGGGTAGGCTGACTTTAAGCCAACTTTCAGTCTGTGAAGTTGTAACTTTAGGTGTTCCCACTGGGCCTGTTGTGCCGTAAATGCAGTTTGTTTCAAGCGTTCCCTGCCAGTATTGGTAATATTGAAACTGCACGGAAGTGACGTTTCCAGAGGTTCCAGAAGCTTTAAGGTCAACCCATGCCTTCATGTAAATCCAGTCGCTGGTGTTGACGGGCACGCCGTTAACTGTGAACGTGTCTAGTGTTTGACCGTATTGAACGTTTAAAGGCACAATTGTTCCGTCAGCTTTTACAATGCCTACTTCAGCGTGTATGCTGTTAACTGAGTAGGAAACCCGTGTGCTTGCGTAGTAGGCGAAGACGGCGACTGCTATTAACGCTATTGCAGCTAAATACTTCTTGTTCGTTGCTGTTTTACTCATTTCACATCACATTATGGTACAAGCGTTAAGCCCCAGCCGAGCACCGTGGTAAGTAAAACTGCGCCGACTATTGCCATCAAAGCGAAAAACGCTCGCAGTTCATGGTACCATCCGAATTTTATTGAGCCAACGAATGTTATCAGGTCCAAGCCCGCCAATAACATCAGCCCACCGTGATACATCATAGTTTCTAAGGTTATTGGCCAAGCGTGAACCCAACGTTGATAGAAGTAGATGAGGGGCCAAACGAACCATGCTGCTAACGCAACAAGTGTAGCGTATTTAGCGTAGCTTGTTTTTTCACCCCATTTCAGATAGCCGGTTTCACTTGCTAGCACGCCTATAAATAGTACAGCACTTAATGCAGGCACAAAGGGCAATCCAATGAAGCCGCTTAGTGTAGCATCGTTCCATACTGCGAACAGTCCTATTAGTCCAGCGCATATTCCGCCTAGCACTCCGCCTTTTTCGCTGCTGAGCATTACGCCGACAGCTAAGAAGCCTAAGCCGTAAACTAGACCGTATGGGAACTCCCATCGTGCCACGCCTACAGCCAAAACGTCCAGCAACAGCACCACTATGCCGAGCCAAAGCCAAACGGTTCCCAAATTTTTGTAGTTCGTTAATTCTATGCCCATAGGCATCTTCCCACATGGTAATTCACGAGCTACGGTTTTAAGGCTTACCATTAAAAGTTTAGGGTTTCTCGAAGAAGTGGTTGAAGAGGCTTAGTAATAGGGCTAGTTGTGCGGATTCAATTATTAGGAATATTGTTGGTTCCGCTGGGTATATGATAAAGTACGATGTGATTTCACCAGATAGGAAGAGCAGTGCTAGTATGTAACCTATCCTGTTTCGAATCCACACTGCAACTAGAAGTACAAGACACGCAAAAAAGAAAGCTAGAGTGTCTAGCCAAACCCAAATTGAAAATTGAGGCGGTAAAGCCTCCGCCAAACTCTCCAAGTTTCTCATTGCCATTTCGTAAGTTAACATCAAGTTTAATATGTAGAGAAGCACGAAGATTTTTAGGCGCAGCGGATGGTCAGTCATCGTGTAAGTCCCTCCAAAACTGAGACTACACCCTCTGCTAGCAGATACGTAAACGCCATATCGATTACAGAGACATATTCTCCTGCGGGGAGCGGAGTCCAGAAGGTGAAAACTTCTAGGAAAACTAGTCGGCTGATTTCCACGGTCAACGCTGTTATGGCACAGTAAAGTCTAGTTGAATATAACCATTCTGCTTCAGCGATTGACCCAATTAGAAGAATAATCATGTATGGAAGCATAAGCAAGCTACCCGCTAGAACCGTTACAAAGGCTTCTTTGGAAACGTTGAGGTAGCCGAGCAGTGGAAAAGTTATGGTTTCTTCTGGAGACGCGTAGAGTTGAACTTGCACGTATAGCATGATTATGTTAAGTATGAGTAGAGCGAAGTAAGCGAGTGGACGAATTCTCAAAGCATCGCCTCCAATAGCAGTTTTAGGGCTGCTGTGGCTGTTGGCGCAGCTATGGTTAGAATGACGTTTGCGGTCATGTGGGCGATTAATGCGGGTGCGACGCTTTCAAACTTCAATGTGAGCAAACCCAGAAGCAGGGCGAAGAGGAACGGAATCATTAGCCCCACAAGTCCAGTGGCTCCCCACGTGGCAATATGGTATAAGGCGAAGAATATGCTTGAAAGGATTAGTGCAATAGGCTTTGACAGGTATAACGCTAAGGTGGGTAGAAGCGCACCGCGGAAGAAGAGTTCTTCAACTACTGGGGCGATGAGGGCTACGAAGAAGAACGCTATGGGCGTGGCTATGGCGAAAACCATGGCGGCTGGTTGGGCTGCGGCTCCAGCTAGAAGGGATATGGCTACGAAAACTCCCATGATGGCCCCTATGCCAATGTTAAGCCATGACCTTTCAGGGTCTCCCAAGTCAATGAAGTCTAAGGGAATTTCTGGAACTGCAGCTTTCACCATGAAAAATATGAAGGTGAAAATTAGGAAAACCGTGTAGATTGTGGCAACCGAGAAGACTGCCGTGTGGTCTAAAGTTAACGTTGGAAAACCAACCATAACCCAAGTAATCAGAATGAAAGCTGAAAGAATAATGAGAATTAACGCTGGAACATTACGCCCATACACTGTCAACTGAGACACAGCCATTGTTATTGTTGTCCCATAATTGTTTAAGGCTTACCGTTAAACTTTTAAGGAAAACATTGGTGAAGAATATAGGAAGTAACAATTATGATAGAAGTTTACGAGTCAGGGTTTGTGAGGGCAAATCCGTTGGAGATTTTCGATTGGTTTCTAAGTTTAAACCAAGAGAAGTATGCGAAGTGGCATCCTGCACATAAGACGTGTAGACAATTGAACGGCGAGGAAGGTGTTGGAAAGTTAATTTTGCTTGAGGAACAGTTTAACGGGTTTAAAGCAAATTATAGGTGGGAAGTTGTTGAGGCAGCAGTAATAGAGTCTGAAATGGATATAGTGTTGAGGGCGAAATCGTTGGTTCCGTTGTGGATGGTTTTTGAGGGAAAAAAGCAGGAGGATGGAACTAGAGTTGCTTTAGGGTTGTATGCAGGGTTTTCTGGAATCGGCAGAATTTTTGATTTTATTATCAAATTGGCTTTTCCTAAAAGCAAAGTTGAAGCTGTTAGGAAACACTTGAGAGAGGAGTTGGGGAACCTAGAAGAAACTTTGAAGGCTTAATCTTTGAAGAAGTATGACCATGATGCTAGCAGTAATGGGAAAGCTGCAATTTCAATGTAGAGGATTATTGTTTTTATGGGTTCTGGGATGTGATGGGCGTATATGAAGATGCCTGCTCTATAGTATAGTATATAGTCCCAAACAAGGAGAAAGAGCGCAACATAGTAGGCGAGTTTAACTCTAAGCCATAAGCAAACAATCAGGAAGGCGTAAGCGATGAAGCCGAGAAGTACAAGTGCGACAAACCAGAACAGTGACAATTGTGGATATTGAGGGTAGATTACTATTGATTGGAGCCTGTATACTAGCGACATGATTATGTCTAAAAATAAAAGGAAAACGACAAGTTTCAGCGTTAATGGCTTTTCCATTAAGATATGACCTCCTTAATCGTTGCGAAACCTTCGGCCATCAGATACAGTAACGCAACGCTTAGGTATCCTGAACCGCCCTCATAAATGCTGGTGTAGAGCCAGCTAATGGTCATAAGGTTAACAGCGATGATTGTAGCAAATACTCTGGAGGGAGAAAGCCAGTCAGCGTTTAGGTAGGCGCCTAAGGCGTTCGCTAAAGACCAAGGGATAAGAATTGCTGAAGACATAAAAGCTGCTGGGAATGCTTCTCTGGGGATTTCGTAAATGCCTAGGATTGGGATGGTTACGGTGGCGCCGGCTTGGGTGATGTAACCTTCATATTGAATATAGATTAGTATAAGTCCGAAGACGAAGACTGAAAGGTAACATAATGCTCGCACGTTCATGTGTTAGCCTCCTAAAAGTGGTGCGGTGACGAGCAGTGCAACCATGCTTATAATGAAGTTAACCGTCATGTGGGTTGTTATAGCAGTAGTTAGGCTATCGGTGGTGTCAATTAGAAAATTTAGGATTAGCCTCATGATAAAGGGTGCTATAAACCCTCCTAAACCAATTGTTCCCCAAGCGTAAACATGGTAAAAAGCGAAGATTAAAGCCGTGGCAAACATTCCGACAGGTCTGGAAAAGTAGAGGGAAAATGTGGGATAGAGCCAGCCGCCGAAGAATAATTCTTCAATAATTGGACCAATAACGCACACAAGTATTAAAACTACTGGTTCTGTTATGCTTAAGGGAAATAGATAGACCTTGGCGATGTTGGTAACTAAAATGGGAATGGAGAAGGCGAATCCAACTACAAACCCAAGACTTGCATTCACCCATATCCTTTGCGGTTCTCCTAAGTCTATCACTTCATATGGCAATTCAAAAGCTCCATACTTTAAGAAGTAACCTAAGAAAGTGAACAATAAAAAGGTTAAATAAAAAGTGCAGTTGAATTGTAGGTCGGGGTAAATGAGCATAGTCCATGTGCTAACTATGAACACGGAGAACATTAGAAGCAAGACTGACACGGCGTTTTCTCCAAAAATAACAGTTTTAGACATGCTTCTCACCTTTCCCTCTTAAAAGCAAAACAAAGGCGATTAGCGCCAGCAATATGAGGATGGCACCAACGCTAAATGTTATCTGCACTGGCTGTCCATATATCGCGAATGGTGCGATGGTGAACGTTAAGTTTATCAACACTAAGCCTGAAATGGTAAAACTTATGAATATTATTGTTAGGAGTAGCCCTGCAAGCTGTTTTTTCCAGTCCATGCGTGGCATATTAGGAACACAACCAAAACATACACTCCGTATAATGATTTATAGGTTACCAAAAGAACTTTGCGGTTACTTAACTGCCTAGCAGGATGCTACACCAGTTAAACGCTAAATGGCTTATCGTTATCGACGATTCCGACCCTGTTTTTGTGTAGATTATGCCTAGGGCTAGTCCTGCGGTGGCTGCGGTTAGCATGGCTATTATGTCTGTTTGGTATGCGTAGTAGTGGTAGATGCCGAAGATGGCTGCTTGTGTTATTGTTGCCCATGTTTCGCCCATTATTGGTTTTAGCATGTTGATTAAGCCTATTCGGAAGAAGCCTTCTTCTGCTGTTGGTCCAGCTATGTTCATGATTAGGTTTAGCAGTAGGGCTGGAGCTAAGATTGAGGTGGTTTGCATGGTTACATGCATGCCTAAAGCGTGTCTTATGAACTGTGAAGCGGCGCTTATTATGAAGAGGCTTGGAACCCCAAAAAGTAAGCCTTTCGTGAGGTTTGTGGGTTTTTCTATTCCCCGCATGAAGAAGAGCGTGAGCGTTAACATTGCTAGGTATATGCTTGCGTAGGCTTGAAGTTGCATGACGCCGAGTGAGTAGGCGCTTAGCAACGCTAAAACGAGGAAAATGTAGCTTAAAGCGTAGAGGACCATGAAGGTGCTTTCAAAAGGCTTTCCAATTTCCTCGGTCATCATTTCGCCTTCTTCTTTCCATACTGAAGCAACATAAAACCTGCAAAAATTAGAATGAAGGCAGGGGCGTAGCTGATGATGATTAGTATTAGGTTGAACATCCATTGCGGTCCCACTGTTATCGGCGTGAATATTAAGCTTAGGAGCTCTTGAAGGAAGTAGTATGGAAAAAGTAGGATGTAAAGCCACAACGGTCTTTCGTTTGGATTTGTTCCAGGTATTGGGTAGACCCGCAAACCCAAAGCCACTCCAGAGAGGCTTATTAAGCCGACAAGTATGAAGTAAATCCCGATTAGTCGCCGCCACAAACTTCCTGTAAAGCGCATTTTTTTTCATCCCCTAAACAGTAATCATAGCTGCCTCCGTAATAGCTCCTATGATAAGCAAGGCTATATAAAATAGTATTGTCTTCCACGATTGGGTTGTAAGCCTTGCTTTTGCCCCTGCCTTTGTTAAGATTAGAGTGGAAAGGTAAATGTTTTCGCTGAGGAGAACAGCGTAAGCCAAGATTTCTGGGAACGCTAGTATTGTGAGGTTTTGGATGTAGACTGTTGGCGGCATGCCTACGGCTTTGGCGAGTAAGCCTATGACTGTTCCAGTGTTCGCCCAAGCTATAAGGAAAGGTATTAGTCCCACGGCGGGGATTATCATTGGAAGGGATATGAGTAGGTTGTTGAAGAATATTGTTTGCGCTGTTGCGGTTTCCCTTTCTGTTTGGATTTGCCTTAGGGTTTGGTTTGCTTCTTCCATGGTTGCCGTTTGGTAAGCGTTGTTGGCTACGATTGCCAGTGAAACTATTAGAAAAGCGAAGGCTATAATAAGCGTTAAGAGGAAGCCTCTTGTTAAGTATTGCGCCATTAGCCCGTTGCCTCCCACGTTTTTATTGTTGTTTCTGCTTGTCGCCCTCTGATGGTTAGTCCAGTATTTGTGTTCCAGCTCCAGATAACGACTGTTTCTACGCCGTTTGCTTTGAAGAGGTTTAAGCCTTTCTGTATGAATTCTGCTTGTTGCTGGTCGTCTAATGTTGAGCAGCCGAATTCTCCTATCCAAATTGTGTTTTTGCCTGACAGTGTTAGGAGGGTTTGCATTTGGACGGGGAACGTGTCGAGTTGTATTTGTTCGTAGATGTCTAGGGCTATGATGTCAACGTGTTGAGCTATTGAAGATATTAGGTTTGGGAGGAGTGGTGTTGCGAAGCTTGCGACGGTTTTTATGTTTGGGTTGAGTTTTTTGGCCGTTTCGGCGTTTTTCCACGCTATTGTTGCTAGTTCTCCCGCTACGTCCCATTCTTTAATGAATTTTGCGTCAGCCTCGTTTATAACTTGCATGTAGGCAACTTGGTTGCCGTAGACGCCTAAGTATGAGGTTAGCGCTTCTGAACTCCATGGTTGTCTAACGTAAACTTTTAAGCCCAGTTGGTCTGCCTTGTCTAAGAGAACGTCTGTTTGAACTCTGCTGGGGCTTCGAGGGTTATCATCCCAAACGAACGGTACGCATACTATTTGGAAGCCGTCAACCTTCATTCTTTCAAGTTCAGACGTTATCGTTAAAGTGTCGTCGTCGACGTAATTGTAAACTATGCCAAGTGTGGGTTTGGCGGATGCTTGCCAGTTGAAAGCGTAGGCTAAAGTGACTATGGAAACTAGGATTATTGCTAGAGAAAGTATGCCTAAACGTGAAACAAACTTGTAAGCGATACTGATAATTCTCAATCTTCAAAAGCCCCCATAGCTAAGCCTAAAACAAGTATCAGAGTGAAGACTGCGATGCTTCCGTAAATGAAGCTTGACGTTGGACAGTAGGCTTTGAAGCCTGTTGTCAAAGAAGCAACTATTATGAAGACTACCGTGAGGAAAAGCCATCCTAAAAACGCTTTAACAGCCTTCCAAAAAATGTTCCAAGCTGTCATTGCGTGGGCCCCCAAAGTATTGGAAACGTGAAGCCTCTTAGGAATAGGTAGGTTGCTACTGCAATTATTATTGTGAGGATTATGCGGAGTTTGTCGTTTTCTGTTAAGCCGAAAACAATTAGGATGCTGCCTATGAACATTAAGGGCAAAACGAGGAAGCCGAGAGGATTAACCCATTGTATTGTGGGTATTGGAATTCCATCCCACCAGTTGACGCTTGGAATTGGAACGCTGACTTGGTTGACAGCCCAAGCTAGAAACAACAGTATGGTTCCTGCAGCGAACGGCACAGCCTTCAAGTTTTTCACCTTCTTTTTGCTGAAAGGATTGCTACCGCAAAGATTATTAGCAACAGTATTATGGCTAGTTGCGTGTTTTGTGTTGTTGTGCCTGTGGATGTTGTCCAGAGCGGTTGTATAGCGAAGATTTGGAGGCGTTCGCCCACGTAGCCTATTACCGCCATTAGGAACGGCATTATTGTTATGTATGGCTGTTTTTCAAGGTTTACGGCTTTTGTGTAGTGTAGGGCTAGAACTGCTATGGCTCCTATTATGAATAGGATTATTGCTGAGGCAAGCCCGTAGTAGAGGATTACGCCTATGCTTACTGCGACTAAGATTATGCCTACGACTAAAAGTACTAAAAGCACTGTCGGATTCAATAGTAACGCAAGCAATCCTAGTTTGGCTACTTCCTTTCCAGCTTCCTTAATGCTCATATTCGCCCCTTAATAATGATGCTGCCTTTGGCTGTTTAAGTTTAACCGTAAAACAGTTACGGTTTTCGCCTTGACACGACGTATGCTACTACTATTATCATCACCGCTATTATTACTACAATTACGATGTAAATGAGCCAATCTGGTATCGGTGGTGTCGGTGGTGGCGTTTGTTTTTCAAGTTCTATGGTTATGCTTGTCCTTCCAGAAACCATTTTCGTGATGGTTGCGGATTTGTATAGGTCTGTTGCGGTGGTTGTTAAGGTGACTACGCCTCTGAATGTTCCAAGGTCGAAGGTGCATGTTCCGCTTGTTGAGGTTATGCCTGACTTGGTCTGTCCCTCATAGTAGACGAACACTGTTATGCCTCCGACGGGGCTTTGTTTTTCTTTGTCTATTACGAGGACGTCGAGTATCGTTTTTTCCTCGGAGTATTTTAGCAGTTTAAATTGGAGGTTGCTGTTTCTGCTTGTTTCAGTGTTTGTCCAAGTTTCGTACGCTACAAAGGTGACGTAGCCATCCGTGTCAGCGTCTACGCCTAGGTTTTGAACGTCAAAGAACAGGCGTCTTGTTTCGCCTGGCTTAAGCGTCACGGTTGTTTCAGCTGGGCTTATTAGGGCTTTAGGTGTTGACGGTTGAGCGGTTATTTTAGCTGAAGATTCAACGTCTGCCTGTTGAACAATGTCGACCCAGCATCTTGCTGTTCCGCTGATTTGCCTCACTGATTCACCTGTGTCCCAACCCACAGCGGTTATTTTAACGTTTGATTTTGGTGGGTAGTAAACCCATGTGTCTGCAAGTTCTGACGGAACATAGGCGACGCCCATTGGAATGTAGTAGGCGTTCCATGGAATGTTAACTATGACTTGCATGTTTTGGGTGTCAAGCGTCCAGCTTTCAGCGTTTGGAAAAAGCGTTTCAGCAATGTTTTGGGTTCCTTTATACTCGATGTATTCTATTAGGCTCATGTATGGACGGTGATACGTATCCTCGTCCTCTGGAAAAGTTACGGGCGCCACGAATTTGCGTTTAAAATTCCAGAAGTCGTCGTCTGCAATCCATCCTCCGTAGGGGGTTGGGTCGGCGTATGCCAATATGTAAGGCGTGTCTTTTGCGTGTTCGTCGCCGCTGACCCCAGCCCATCTCATGTCTCCAGCCCAGTAAACGCTGTAAGCGTTTGTCGACTTTACTTTGTAAAATCTGTCGGTCACATATTCTTTTTGCGCGCCTAAATCGTATGGTATGTATTGGTGGGCGTCGCCGTATCGGTAAACGTATCTTCGGCTGAAGGCTATTATGTCCTGCCATGTTGGAATGTAGCGTCCTTGAAGGTAACCCAAGTTTTTAACAATTACTTTCCCTTTATTTGTGTCGATGGTGACAGTTGTGTCTCCTTGTTTGGTGTCAATTCTTGCTGACCCGACAAGATTGTCTTCAACGTAAACTTCAGCAGTCCAAACTGTGTGAATTTCAGGGTCGCCTGCCCACACGTAATATTGTGCAGAGTAGCTGTCGGTTTTGACGTTTTTGTCGGCGTATACCGCTCCGAGCACCTTTGGCAGGACAACCTCGTACGTTGTGGGGGTTACTACTTCCGATACGAGCCTGATTGGGCGGGTGAGGTAGGCTTTTTCTGGTCTAAGTTTTATTTTTACGTTTGCGTTTGTGTAGACTGTTTTGCCGTCTAACGTTGTTGCTGTTGTGTTTTTGCCGAGTGGAACTTCAAGGTAGCCCATGTACTCTTCATATTGGTCTAATGTGAAGCTTATAACCCAGTAGCCTTGAACCCATTTTTTGTCCTGTTCAGACCCGCCTTGCAGTTCAACTCTTGTGATGCTTACAAGCGTTAAAGGTTTGAGGGGGACAAGCAGCATTAGGACTACGATTATAAGCAAAATTGCAAGTGCGGCGACTAATTTTCTATCCAAGCTCATCACCTTATCTCAATTTTAACAGTGAAAGGCTAATTTAATTTTAACCGTGAAAGGTTTATGGTTTAGAAAAAAGGGGGCTATTGGGCGTTAGCCACTTCAAGTTGTGACGGTTATGCTGCTTGTAACGTCTGTCCACCATCTTAGTGCTGGTTGTAGGCAGTCGTAGTATTCGAACAGTTTAAGCGTGTATGTGCCTGCTGCTGGCGTTCCAGTTTTCGCTATGTAGATTGTTAGGTAGTGTGTTCCTGAAGCCCAGTCTGGGAAGATTATGTAGTTGCCAACTTGTCCGTCGTCGCTGCTGTCCGTGTCCGTGTAGACGCTTACGGCTGTTCCGTCAAGAGCTGCGCCTGCTATTGTTAAGCCTGTGTAGCTTGTCAAGTAGATGCGTCCGCCTTTGATGGCTTTGTTCAGGCCTGCTACGCTGAAGCGATAGTCAACTTGCCATTTGCTGTAGGCTGTCACGTCAATGCTTGTTACGGTTATGTCGTAGGCTCCAGTTGTGCTGTTGTAGGCGTACATTGTGTTTGATATGCTTGGCGTAGCCCTTTCAACCATGTGAAGCATGGATGGGCTTAGCATAACCTCCATTTTGGTGTCGTTTGTTCCTGGAACGCTTACTGAAACTTTAATTGGATACTTTGTAGGTGACGCTGCTTCGTCTGTGACTACTGCCACGTAGCTTCCCATGTCTAGAACAGTTGTCCATAAGCCCTTAGTGTTGTCGTAGGTGGCTGCCGCTGATGGCGAGCCGACAAACGTGTAGGCGAACGGGTTTGTTCCAGCAGAGTAGAATGTTGGTTTAACGTCTGCAGTTACAAGCGAGGCTGGCGTGTCATCCATAACCTTAAAGTCCACAGTTAAGCCCGTAGTGTACAGGTAGGCTGCACCCCCTAGCGGCTTATACACGGCCATTTGCTGTTGCAACCATGGAATTCCATAGAAAAGCGCCACTGCCACAAGCAACACGATGACCATTGAGCCCACAAGCTTCTTGTCGTACCATATCTCAGGCATTTTTCCTCCTCCTTTTTAATTCTTCAGTTTTTAGTTTAGGGTTATGGTTAAAAAGCGTTGTTGTTCTAAAAAATTCAAACAAAACTTTGAGAAAATTCAAAATTTTAAATATTGAAAAAGAAGTAATGTTAAATGGTAATTATGAGTGAGAATGTGAGCCGCGATATTGTTAAGCTTCTCCTCAACCACGGCAAGCTGACGCTTCCGAAAATAGCGGAGTTGTTAGGTAAAAACGTGGGAACGGTTGACTATCACCTGAAAAAGCTGGCGGATAAAGATATTGTGAAAGTTCAAAAAAAGAAGTATGGAACATTGTACAGTTTAAATCCCGAATTAACATCTGTCCGCGGACAAGTAATGTATGAGTTAATAGTTACTTTCGTGTTTACAACAGTTGGAGTTTTGTTTTTAACCCAGCAAAATTTTGTTTTAGCCTCAATAGCACTAATAATTTCAAGCGTGGCCGGATTAATATCCGCCTTTGACAAAGCATATCGCCAAAAAAGGGGAAGACTGAACGAAGTGCTCCAAAACCTTTAGCGCTTCCGCCTTTTTATGAAGACGGTTATGAAGCCGAGGCTTATGCATATCAGGAGGATTAGTGGTAGCCCGCTAAAAGCGGTAAGCCATCCAAGCCAACTTGGAAGCCCACTGCCGATAAGCGCCATCGTGTTCGGCATTCCCTTACCCAAAAGCCACCAAATCAACGGCGCAACTGGCAAACCCCAGCCCCCCAACAAATGAACGGAGGTTGTTAAAAGCACGTACAGCCAGATTAGTGAGAGCACCACGCCGTATAGGCATAGTGAAGGGTCTGCTATTACGTATTGGTCGATTGGATATAAGATGAAGAGGAAGCTTGAAGCATGGTTGGCAAGTATTGTTTCTATCGTTTCGCCTTTTGCTGCACCGTCAAAAACGTTGAAAAGCGTGATTGACCAAGATGGGCTCAAAAGCAAAATGTAAACCCAAAGTCGCGTTAGAACCTTTGAAATTAAAAGCATTACTCCTACTAATCCTAGGGCTAAAACGGCGATTATTGTTTGAGGCTCCAAGACGGTTTCTCCTTTAAAGAATAGTAGAACGCTGGGTTATTTTTGGTTTTTGCTAATGTCTTTTGACGATTATGTACCCTGCGACCGCAGCTAGTAAGACGAGCAACGGTATTATCCACATCGGAATTGTTGCGCCTGTCGGCGTTGTTATTGTGTATGGTGATGGTGTTGGTGTGGGCGTAGGTGTCGGCGTTGGGGTTGGGGCTGGTGTTGGGGTTGGGGCTGGTGTTGGTGTTGGGTTGTATTGGTATATTTCTAGTGTGTGGGTTGAAAGTGTTACTGTTATGTTTAGGATGCTGTCTGCCCACGTGTAGTTTGTTGTTGGTAGTGGTTGGTTGTCGAGTATGATTGTGTAGGGTGCGGTTGGGATGAATATTTGGATTGTTTTGGTTCCTGTGCCTGTTATTGTGAAGGCTATTTTGTTTATTCCGCCTTGGAAGTTGACGTTTGCGTAGACTACGTCTGATGGGGGTTTAACTATGTGGACTTTGGGCAGGATGAAGGTTATGTCTGTGGTGTTTGAGATGAGGTTTGATATGTTTATGGTTATGGGGGCTGTCACTGTCGCGGCGTTGCCTGCAACTTTGGCTGTTGGCGCTACTCCATAGTATGTTATAAGTGCATAGTTTGGGGTTACATAGTATAGAGTGAAGTTGTGGCTTGTTACGCCTGAAGGTGTTGCTAGGGTGAACGTGTCTGTGTGTTCGTAGGTTGTGCTGACGCCCACAGTTTTTTCTGTTTGGGTTGCTGTCCAGTTTGAAACTGTTATGTTGAACTGGTAGGTTACGTCGATTTTGATGTAGTCTATGTCTAGCAGGTAGTCAACGTTGCCTGTGTCTGTGTAGTTGTATTTGAGCATTATGCTGTTGCTTGCAGTTTCGTCTATGACTGTTGCGGGTGCGGCTGAGACGGTGTATGTGAGGCTGGTGCGTGTTGTGCTGTTGAGCAAGCCCATGTTTATGTAGGCTCCTGCCGTGTAGTTGTAGATGTACCAGTTGGCAAGCGTGTTTGGCGTTATGGAACTGTTGCCGTAAACGGTTAATGTTAAGGCTGTAACCCAAGCCTCGTTTGGAACATAGTGGTTTCCAAGCGTCAGGTTCATCAAGCCCGCAGCCTTATGGTTTAATGTGTCGTTGTAAGCGTTAACCTCGTAAACTGTGTAGTCTAAACCGTAAACGTTGCTTAACGTGCCAACCGTCATGTCAGCCTGTAAAGTGCTGCTTGCGTCTACGGAGAGCGACTGCGTCAAGTTCACGGTGCAAGTTGGACTGGCGACTGTGGCGTTAGCTGTGAAACCGTTAAAACTCCAGCTAAGCTGGCTTCCAGTCGGCGTGCCTGCTGGAACACCTGTAACTTTTAGGGCGATTATTCCTACTGGTTGAGGCGTTGTTTCAGCGTTCACTGGCAATGCTAAAAGCGCCATGCATGTGAGAAGTAAGCCTAATGCTAACAGTTTTTTCATTCTGGCTCACTAAAGTAAGGTTGCAGATTAAGATTTTAAGTTTAACCGCGAAAAAATTTTGGTTAGTGCCTTTTTTTGGCTATGAATAATGCAATGATTATGAGGGCTATTATGAGTACAGGCGTCCATGTTGGGATTGTGGGAGTTGGGGTTATGGTTGGCTGAGGTGTAGGAGTAGGGGTAGGTGTTGGTGTAGGAGTTGGGGTGGGCGTTGGGGTCGGCGTGGGCGTGGGTGTTGGGACGATTGGGGCTGGCGGTGGGTTCCAGTCCACGTATATGCTGGTTGGCGAGTGGAGAACAGCCTTTATGTAAACGGTGTTGGTTGTTGTGTCGTAGTACCATGTGTTTCCGCCGTAGCTGTCGAAGTCAGCTTTTGTTGCGCATGGGGTTGTTAGGGGGATGCCGTCTACGGCTACTGTTCCAGGCATGGAAGTGTAGAGGCTGTGGGTAACGAACAGTTCAGCTATATTGCCTGTTAATCCGTTTAGTTCTGCCATGAATTGTTTGTTGTGGCTGAGTTGAGAGATTGTTAGGTTAGCATTTTGGACGGACAACGTTACGTCGGCGGCTGTAGGCTCAGAGCCTACTCTAGCGTTTTTGAAGGTTATCCTGTCGTTTTGTTGGATTATGATGGTTTCAGCGTTTAAGGTGTCTGAAAACTTAATGTATGTGCCGTATGCTGGAACGAGAAATTCTCTTGGTAATGATAATAGATATCTTTTCAAAATTTCTCCACTATCTGTTGCTGTAAAGTTCGGTGCTCCAGTGTGAAGTCTAAATACTCCTATACTTCTCCACCAGAAAGCACAATAATGGATTCCCCATCCGTGGAAGAGGCTTAAAGTATTGTTCCAAGCTGCCAATTCTCTAGT
>Ga0123519_10008862_pt1 | contig 15265 bp, 14 predicted proteins | sample YelNatPaOPRAMG02_FD_87396 | JGI IMG/M metagenome (GOLD analysis project Ga0123519, IMG submission 87396) | Hot spring microbial communities from Yellowstone National Park - Yellowstone National Park OP-RAMG-02 (version 2) | ecosystem: Environmental > Aquatic > Thermal springs > Hot (42-90C) ...
CGCTACTACAATCCAACGGTGGGGCGCTGGACACAACCTGACCCGAAAGGGGGCAATATCACCGATATCAACTCGTTGGCACGCTATGCTTATGCCGATGACGATCCAATTAACCTGACGGATCCGAGTGGAAGAGCTACTTGGTGGGAAGTTTGGGGAAATTGTATGTCCTTAGGAGTAGAAGCCCCACTCCTATGGATTGGGAACATACTTATGGGGATTAGTGGATTAGGAGCTGTCCTAATTACGCTAGGAGTCATTACAACAGCCCCTGTATGGTTGGCTCCTGCACTTGCCTGGACATTTCTCGCCGGACTAAGCATCATTGTTGGCGTAGGGCTTGCCTGTGCATATGCTGCAACCTTTGAGTACAACTATAGCGACAATTGAAACTGCTGTCAGCTACGAGTATCCTCAAGATCAGAGTAAAGACAGTAAACCATCTTATATGTGGTCGGTTTATAGGTACCTAACATATAGATGTGCGCTGTAACGTCCCTCGAGAACAAGAGATACGTGTATTGGCGAACGATAGCAAGAGAGGCAACTTCTGAGTTAATTGGTTGATTCGTCAGAAGTTGCCTCCATAAAAAACCCAGTTACAACAGGAAGTTTTTAGTCGGAGGTTTGGACACGCATGACAAATCGATTACGCATAATCATTGGGTACATTCTCATTATTATAGAGATATTTGCTATTAGCCTATCATCAATCGGCCTGTATATCCGCCTTATAGCAGATAATTCTATAGGTTCAACATACATTTTTATTGGAATATTTTTGGCCTTAGTAGATGGTATCATTATATGGCTTTTTTATAGAAAAAGTATAAGCAGAAATGACAGGAGATAAGATTTGTTTATGTTCCTACTTGGATAGGCTCACCCTTAATTACGCTTACCTGAGTTTTTATCACGTCGAAACATATATTTTTCACTTCTCTTTTTGCTGGCTTTCGGCTATCCACAAGCAAAAGTCAGCAGGAGAAAACGAAGGAGATGATAGCGACTTATGGATACTATGGAGCAGGCATACCGACCACTCACCTTACCGATGCATCAGAACGAAACTTCGTTGATGCGTGTACGCCCAGAGGGCCTGCTTTCGGCCTCACCATTGCGCTTCCAGCCAGGACTCGTGAAGGTGCCGGAAGGCATACATCATCCACTGCTTGAAACATCTACACAGCAACTGAGCGGTAGATATAGACAAACATTTATCGCTGTCCATGAAGCCGCTTCTTTCTGGTACCCGCCGCGGCTAAGGCTCCCTGTGCGTTTTCCCGTGGCTGACGAGATGACTCAGGAGGAGCAGCGGAAAGTACGCTCCGTCTGGGCTATGCTCGGCTATACGGTGGGGGCTGGTGCAGTTGTGATGCTCTATGTCCTCATTACCTCTATTGGCATCTCGGCCTACTTTCCCCTGATTTCGACGCCGCAGCGCCTTGCACCCCCCACGCTGCCCGCGCTCTGGAAAGCCACGATTGGCACACAAATTGATCATATCGCCCACCAGCTTGGTAAGCCGGTAATTCTCTCAGAGGTAGGTTATCGCAATAGCACGGACGCGCTCTATCAGCCCTGGACATCTATGACAAGGGCAACTCCTGATCCCCAGGAGCAGGCTGCGGCCTACAATGCTGCGTTGCAGGATGTGATGTCTGATTCTCTCGTGCGTGGCATCTACTTCTGGGCCTGGTCGGTACCCATCTACCAGCCCAATAATCTGCCCGCCGCTCATGTTCTTCTGCATTGGTACAGTATATGTGCTTAAGCAACGGAGTGAGCAGGGCGAGCGCACGGTCTGCTCACTTTGTAGGTTGTGGTTCGATTACCGGCTCGCCGGGTTTGGCTTTGTAGGCCAATACCCCCCGTCGCTTCAGGTTCAGGTAGAGCCAGAGGCTGACGCCGAGCAGCAGGCTACTGATGAGGTATGCGCCCAGCACATCACTGGCCCAGTGTGCGCCCAGATAGATGCGCGAGGGGCCGACCAGTACGACAAAGAGCGCAGGAACAATCAAGAGGAGATAGTGCCACCAGCGGTCGTGTTTGAACAGGATGACGCCGAGCGAGAAGAGCAGGCCCCAATAGGCTACGTAGGACATGACATGCCCACTGGGAAAGCTCTGCCCGGAGGCGTGACGGAAGACTTCGACCAGGTGTGCGGAGGGACGGGGGCGATTGACAATGAGCTTGATAGCCACGTTGAGTAGTTCGCTGACGGCAGAGAGTGTAACCACGTATAGGGCTTCGAGGCGCAGATGTACCAGCCAGAGCAGCAGCGCTGTGACCGCGATCAGTGCCGTGAAAATGAGGTAGTGATAGCCCAGGTAGCTGACCCAGGTCATCAAATTGACCAGCCAGGAGGCATGATTTTCCTGAAATTCGCGTGTGATGGCGGTATCCACCCAATCTACGGGATGGAAATGGACAAAAACGGCCAGCGAGGTGAAGAGTACAAACTCAATCAAGTAGAGTGCGATGAAAAACAGGGCGCGGCGTGAAGCCTGGTACCAGGGAACGCGGCTCCTGCTAACTTCCTGTTGGGCCTGCTGGGCCACGTTCTCAATGCCCCCTTGCAGTGTCTCCGGTAATGGCTGTGTTGGTTGATGTTCTGGCATACTGTCCTTATTCTCCCATCCTCTGCAGAGCATCTATCCTTAGAGATAGTATTATGTATGATATACGTCGCATGTGGTAGAGATGGGTTCAGCCTAAGCTTGACGGCGCGCTTTCCTGGGGCATATAGTCAAAACAAGAAAGAAGAGAAACCGGTAGCGAGAAAGGTTGTCAAGACATGGAGCAGCGCATAGAGATACGTCCGGCGCGTGACGAGGATCGCAAGGCCGTCTTTGCTTTTTGTGAGCATACCTGGGAATGGGGCGACTATATTCCCAATGTCTGGGATAACTGGCTGCACGACCCACAAGGCGAATTATTGGTAGCAACCAGTGGAGGCGTGCCGATTGCGATAGGACATATGCGTATGTTGAATACCAGCGACGCCTGGCTGGAGGGTCTGCGCGTTGATCCGGCGCATCGCCTGCATGGTGTTGGCACCGCGCTCAATATGGCTCTGCAAGAGGCGGCCTTGCGGCACGGCGCAACGACGGTGCGCCTGGTGACGGAATCGACGAATACAGGTTCGCTGCGTATCATGCCGCATGTGCATATGCACCAGGTCGGCGGTTTTGTGCCTTTCCGTGCCGAGCCGCTGCTGCGCGAGCCTGGTCGCCGCGACCAATATGAGCGCACAGAGATAGCCACTCCGGCTGATCTGGACGACATCATCAACTATCTCAATGCCTCTAATGTCTTTCCTGCTAACGGTGGCCTCTACTACGCGGGCTTTACCGGCTATACCATCTCCGATACTCTGCTAGAGGAGCATATCAATGCCCGGCATGTCTATCTGCTGCGTCGCTGGGAGCGCCTGGACGGGCTGGCAATTGCCGAGCCGCGCCAGGAACACGACGGCTTGCGGCTCTCCGTTGGCTACCTCGACGGCATGACCATCGAGTCCATCAGCCTGATTGCCCATGACCTGCGCCGCCGCGCCGCCGAGCTTGAGGTGAGCCTTGTCTATGTCTACGCGCCCGACCTCGTGCTGGTGCGCGATGGCCTGACCGGTATCGGCTACGAGTGGGGCGGCACCGTATTCTATACATTTGAACGTGGGTTGGTATAATAATATAAATAAACAAACAACATCACATACAATTCGGATTCTCCAAGCGGGAAAAGTCGAAGCGTATGTGATGTTGTTTGTTTCAGTAAGGCATTATTTGTACGAGCGAGCGGTCGATGCTGGCGAGCGTGGGACGTCCGGCGAGCATCATGGCCAGTTCTAGCTCGGCGCGCAGAATATCAAGCACATCTGTAACACCCTCGCTGCCGCCTACGGCCAGACCCCAGATGATAGGGCGTCCGATCAGCACGGCGCGCGCACCCAGCGCCAGGGCCTTGAGAACATCGGTGCCGCGCCGGATGCCACCATCGACATAGACCTCGCAACGTCCACCAACCGCCTCTACGACTTCGGGTAATGCCTCGATGGTTGCCGGGACGCCATCCAGTTGTCGCCCACCATGATTGGAGACAATAATGCCATCCACACCATGCTTGATTGCCAGTTCCGCATCCTCAGCCGTCAGCACGCCTTTGACCAGGATGGGCAACTTCGTGATGCCGCGCAGCCAGGCAATTGAGTCCCAGGTCAATTGCCTGCTGAGAGGGATGCGTCGTTCGGCTTCGCTGGCGAAGTTCGCGGCCTGTAGCGGGGGCGGGGGGTTGATGAAAAGGTTGCGTTTATCCTTCTCGCGGTTGCCCAGGCGCGGCAGGTCTACCGTCAGCACGATGGCACGGTAGCCCGCAGCTTCGGCGCGGCGCACCAGCCCCTCGGAGATGCTCAGGTCTTGTTGCACGTAAAGCTGGAACCAGAGCGGGCATTCCATTGCGCGTCCCGCTACCATGATATCTTCTAGCGAGGTAGTGGCGACTGTGCTGGCGACCATTAACGTGCGCGCAGCCCCCACGCCGCGCACGGTTGCCAGTTCGCCCTCTGGATGGGCTGCGCGGTGCGTGGCCGTCGGCGCGACCATAATTGGCATGCTGATCGGCGTGCCCAGCACCGTCGTTTGCATATCTATCATGCTGACATCGACCAGCACACGGGGGCGCAGCCGAATACGTTCAAAGGCCGTGCGGTTGGCGCGCAGCGTAACCTCATCATCACTGCCCCCTTGATAGAAGTCCCAGTTCGCTGGTTCAATGCGTTGCCGGGCCAGGGCTTCATAGTCAAAGAGGTTGATTGGCTTCATCAAGCAAGCTCCTTCATCTATTGCCGAGAAAAAATATAGAAAATCCTACCTTTCTCCTTATTTGACAACAAATGAGAGGGGTGACGCAAGCTCGCGCGGGACGCAATGTGATGTACACTATCACAAAAATCACAATTGCTATAATGAGAAGGAATAGAAACTAAAAAACCTTGACGTTTGCTATGGTACGTGCTATAGTATGGGTGAAGCCAGAGAGGGATAGGAAGAGGGAAGTGAGCAGAAGGCGATAGGGGTTTCTCCCTTGCACTGGTTCTCTAGGAGGAGGTAGGCATGTTCCTAAACAAGAAATTGGTACGCCTGCTAGGGATGGTGATTCAGGTCGAGCAGCAGTGCCCGTGGAGGCGGGCTAACCAAACTCCTGCGCATCTGATTCATCTATCATAAGCGTCACGTTGATAGCGCAGAAAGCGCCAACTGACCAATCTTTTAGATGATTTGCATCTATATAGAGAATCAGATGTCAACAGGGGAATAGCGACAAAAGCGCAAGATTAAAGACAAGATACACGGCGAGGGCTGAAGATAGGCGTTCAGCCCTCGCCGGTTTTTGGAAAAAGTGAGACAACAATTGCGGCGAGGTGAAGAAAGAGGGAGTGCTCGCCTCAGCTTTTTAAGGCATCTTCTTCATCGGGTATATCCCATACCGGACTGAGGCCATAATACAACACGTCAGGATCGATATCTGCGCCGTTTGGCCAAGCGATAGTTCCTTCTTCAACATACATTGCGCGGAACATCGCAGGGTTGTTGCGAATGGGTTCAAAAATGGGGCCTCGGAGATAGGGGGCAAGATTGATCTTTCTGCAAGAACCATCGGTGAAACGCACGATGGCGGTATACCCCTCACCAGGCTCGACACTTTGTACACGCACGAAAGTTTGTGTCATACTTTCCCTTACCTTTCCGCAAGTGGAGCAATTTGCTTTAGTGGTCTACCTTTCCTGGCAAGTTCCCAATTCTCTTGAAGCTCCTTAGTATGCAGTACTGCCCATCTAAGTACTAAATCGAGCTGAGGTCTGGGGAGACCTCCTGCGTATATCTTTTGCGTATCAATATCAATAAGAACAATAACCTCTTGTTCAGCCCACTTCGCATGGAAATGAGGTGGCATATGATCATTATAGTACATGTAGATCAAGATGCCAAAGAACTGACTGATACGTGGCATACAATATTGTTCTCACTTTCGTGCGCAAACAACTCAAAATCTTGATGCTACATATTGTTTGCATGAATTAAAGATAATTATAAGTTCATCAAGATAGAATGTCAACTAATCGATGTAAAATCGTTGTGGTGGCGACCTCTGTTCTTGTGCAGACTATTCAAGGTGACGGCTATGCCTTAAGTAGTGGGTGTCCATCAGATTTTTGCATCGTGCGCGGCAAGCAAGGCGACCTTCTCGGTCGCCTTGCTGCTTGTGCAAAATGTTGACGCACACCCTTGAGTAGCTATCTGATTGAATGGCTGTGGTATACTAGGGAACAAATCGCGGATACCCTGTTGCGGTATCTTATTTCGTCGTATCGTCTGCTCCCCTGTAAGGAGAACGTTCTATGGCCGCGTCATCAGCACCGCGCCGGGGGTCTGAACAGCGCCCGGTCGCGTTACGGTTTACGGCGTGGATGCGCAGGCTTGGTTCTGCGCTGGCCCGCCCGCTCTTTGCCTTGCTGCTCGCCATCGTCGCTGGTGGCATCGTTATCATCATCACTACCCCAGGCTCGCCGGGTGATCGCCTCAATGCTGTCTTTGCCGCCTATGCCTCGCTGGTGCAAGGCTCCATTGGTGATCCGCAGAGCCTCTCGTTTACGCTTGTGCGCGTTGGCCCATTGATCCTCACCGGTCTCTCGGTCGCTCTCGCCTTTCGTGCCGGTCTCTTCAACATCGGCGCAGAGGGCCAACTCGCTGTTGGGGCCACCACCGCCGGGATTATTGCCTTTAAGATGCCATTCCTGCCTTCCATTATCCTTATCCCGTTCATGCTCATCGCCAGTATGATAGCGGGCGCAATCTGGGGTGGTATTGTGGGCTTGCTTAAAGCGTGGCGCGGAGCGCACGAGGTCGTTACGACGATTATGCTCAACTGGATCGCTTTCTATTTCACCGATTACCTGATTGACGGCCCATTTAAGGCCCCCAACGAGGCCGACCAGACACCCCCTCTACCGCCGAAAGCCACCATTCCCACACTCGTGCAGTTTTATAACCAGACGTTTGGCGGTTTCCTACCCAAAATCGCCAACCCGCTTTCTTATCCGGCGGACATGACGATCTTCCTGGCGCTGCTGGCCCTCGTCGTCTACTGGTTCATCACCACGCGCACGACGTTAGGATATGAGATTCGCGTCATCGGACAGAACCAGAAGGCGGCTAAGTATGCCGGTATTCCGATAAAACGCAACATAGTTCTGGTGATGGCGATCTCCGGCGCATTCTCCGGCCTGGCCGGTGCCATCCACCTGATGGGTCAGTTCCCCTATCAGTTGATTGCCACTACCTTTAGCATCGATCCTACCGGCTTCGATGCCATTGGGGTGGCGCTCCTGGGACGCACCACCGCCATTGGCGTGTTGATCTCCGCCTTCCTGTTCGGTGGTCTGCGCCAGGGCGGTACTTTCATGCAGATCAACGCCAACATCCCCGGTGATCTGGTGTACATTATTCAGGCGCTTGTCCTGTTCAGCATTGCCGCCGAGTTCCTGCCTTCCATTCAGCGCGCATGGGCGCGCTGGTCGGGGCGTTCGCGCCGTCCCGCACTGGTGCCGGCCATTATGGGCGCAACGGTCGTTCCCTTGCCGGAAAAGGGGCTTGCCGATAATGGGCAGAACGGACAAACTGGCCAAAGTGCAGAGCAGGGCGCTGACGCGACGCTCATCTCAGGTGAAGAGGAGTGAAGCATGTTCTTTCAAACGTTACTACATGTTCTACTGAGCAGCGATTTATGGGCGGCCTCGCTTCAGTTTGGTGCGCTCTTGTTGCTCCCGGCCCTCGGCGGTGTGATCTCCGAGCGCAGTGGCGTGGTGAATATTGCGATGGAAGGCATGATGCTCACCGGAGCCTATGCCGGTGTGGTGATCGCGCTGTCCGCGCATAATGCGCTCATCGGCGTGCTGGGCGCGATGGTGGCCGGTGGCCTGATGGCGCTGATCCACGCTATCGTCTCTATCAACTTCAAGGCCGATCAGATTGTGAGCGGCATCGCCATCAACCTGGCGGCGCTGGGCCTGACGGATTATCTCTCGCTTCAGTCTGGCCAGGGTGTGCCACACTTGAATAATAATCTACGTCTCAACAATGTTTCTTTAGGGCCGATCTCCCATATCCCCTTTCTTGGCCCGGTCCTCTTTCAGCAGAACATTGTTTTTTATGTTGCCATCCTGATTCTGATCGGCATTCAGTTTCTGCTCTTTAACACCAATGTTGGTTTGCGCATTCGCGCCGTGGGCGAGCATCCACAGGCGGCAGACACGGCGGGCGTCAATGTGCGTCTGGTGCGTTACTGCTGCGTGGTTGGGAGCGGCCTGCTCTCCGGTCTGGCGGGGGCCTATCTCTCGCAGGGCATCTCCGGCAACTTCGTCACCAACATGACGGCGGGGGCGGGCTTTATCGCGCTGGCAGCCATGATCTTCGGCAAATATACACCCTGGGGCACCGCCGGAGCCTGTTTAGTCTTTGGTCTGGGCGAGGCGTTAAGTCCGCGTTTGCAAAGCACCGGCGTCTCCCCTAATTTGCTCAGCATCCTGCCCTACCTGCTGACGCTGATCGCCCTCGTCGGCCTCGTCGGTCGCACCATTCCACCGGCTGCCGATGGCATTCCCTATGAGCCGGGCACAGAATAGGAAGGATGAGGCATATGCAAGAACAGATAGCCAGTACGCTGGTTGCCGACATGGATGCGCCGTTAGCCGTTGAGATGCGCGAAATCTATAAAGCGTGGCCAGGCGTGGTTGCCAATGATCATGTCAATCTTGCCGTGCGCAAAGGCGAAATTCACGCACTGGTGGGCGAGAATGGCGCGGGCAAAACGACGCTAATGAATATTCTCTATGGCCTGGTACGTCCTGATAGTGGCGAAATCTATATTAATGGACAACTGGCGCATATCAATGGGCCGCGTGACGCCATCCGGCTCGGCATCGGCATGGTACATCAACATTTCATGCTCATCCCGCCGCTCACTGTAGCGGAGAATATCGTGCTGGGCCGCGAACCCGGTGGGCTGGCCGCACCCTACAATGTGCGCAAGGCCAGAGCCGATATTCAGGCGCTAAGCCGCCAGTATGGCCTGCCCATCGACCCTGATCTGCGTATCGAGAAGCTCTCTGTCGGCTTGCAACAGCGCGTTGAGATTCTCAAGGTACTCTATCGCGGCGCAGATATCCTGGTCATGGACGAGCCGACCGGCGTTTTGACGCCGCAAGAAACCGATGAACTCTTTGGCGTGCTACGCGGTCTGGTGGCACAAGGCAAGACCATCATCTTTATTACTCACAAGTTGCGCGAGGTGCTGGAGTTGACCGATAGAGTCACGGTGATGCGGCGTGGCAAGAATGTGGGTGGGCTGATTACAAAGGAAACGAATCAGGCCGAGATCGCGCGCATGATGGTGGGCCGCGAGGTGCTGCTGCGCGTGGAGAAGACGCCCGCCCATCCCGGTCCCGTTGTACTCCATGTCGAGCATCTACACGCGCGATCAGATCGTGACCTGGAAGTGTTGCATGATGTGAGCTTCGATGTGCATGCCGGTGAAATTCTGGGCATCGCGGGCGTCGAGGGCAACGGCCAGAGCGAACTGGTTGAGGTGCTGACCGGCATGCGCCCCGTCACGAGTGGCAAGGTTACATTGACGGTTATGCAGGGTGGCAAAAGTGTGGAGCAGGATATTACCACTCTCGGCGCGCAGGCGGTACGACGGGTTGGCCTGGCACATATTCCAGAAGACCGGCGTGGCAGTGGCCTGGTGCTAACCGATTCGATTGAGGACAACACCATCCTGGGTCGGCAGCGCTGGCCGCAATTCTCCTGGCGCGGCTTTGTCCTGCTGCTCAAGCAGATTCAAGCCTGGGCCAATCGGTTAATCAAAGATTTCGATGTGCGCACGCCCTCGGCGGCAGTACCGGCGCGTGCGCTCTCCGGCGGCAACCAGCAGAAGGTGGTTGTAGCGCGCGAGCTTGCCAGCAATCCGGTGGCGCTGATCGCCGCGCAACCCACACGCGGCGTCGATATCGGGGCCATTGAGTTCATTCATCGCCGCCTGATCGAGCAACGCGACGCAGGCAAAGCCGTCCTGCTCGTCTCCGCCGAACTGGACGAGATTCGCTCGCTCTCTGACCGTATCGCCGTTATGTATGAAGGCCGCATCGTCGATATCGTCAATCCCGACGCTACCGAGGAGCAGTTGGGCGTGCTGATGACAGGGGGCACACTGCATAAGGTATAAAGGGTCGGCTGTCTTGCCTACGTGCCTGCTTTGTGGTCTTGACAAAGTGCGTCTATCGGCACTATGATCTTAGTACAACTTATCATATGTTGTTTGTCTTCGGGGTAGGGTGAAGAGAGGGTGCTTCGGCACGCTCTCTAAGTCCCAATCGGCGGTATAGCCCGCGAGCCTCTTTAGGGGCATGATCTGGGGAAGTTCCAGGGCCGACGGTATAGTCCGGATGGGAGAAGACAGACATGCCAGTTTTCGCTGTGAATGTGCTGCACAGGTGCTTCTACGTACCTGGTTTGCGATTCACACTATCCGCATGTTGTTCCTCCTATACACATTACCCCGTTTTTTGAGCAGGCATGACCGTTTATAACGTTATACAGGTATAACGTCTTAGCAAAGGCGGGGTTTCTATGCATGATCTTACTGTTATGCACCACGAGCCAACAAGCATCCAGCGCGGCGCTTTATGTTCTCAACCGGCTGTGCGCGTTCTGCGTGTAAGCGCAGGCAAGATACCTGCGCTGCTTTATCAATTACAAACTAATGAGCGGTCATCTGTATGTACTACTCCTGACGACCGGGCCAGGTTGAGTAAATTCATGGAAGGGAGCTACCAGGAATGCAGGTAAGTCAGTCCGCGCGTGAGAGCGAGCAGCGTGTCATTGATGCCATACAGCAGGTGCGCAAGGGACAGATGGTGGTGATTTGCGACGACGAGGAGCGCGAACACGAGGCCGATCTGTGCATTGCTGCACAGCACATTACATCAGCAGCGGTGAACTTTATGGTACATGAGGCCTGCGGGCTAGTCTGCGTCGCGCTTTCTGGTCAGCGCGTTGATGCCTTGCGTTTGCCCTTAGCCGAGCGCATGGGCGAACCGTTACAGGGGACGGCCTTTACCGCTTCGGTCGATGCGCGCTACGGCACCAGTTCGGGTATTTCTGCTGCTGACCGCGCCCGTACCATTCGTGCCTTGATTGACCCGACGACGCGCCCCGACGAACTGGTGCAACCGGGACATGTCTTCCCTCTGCGTGCGCGTCCAGGTGGCACGCTCGAACGGCGCGGGCATACTGAAGCTTCGGTTGACCTTATGCTGCTGGCCGGCCTGGAGCCGGGCGCGGCTATCTGCGAGATTTTAGACCGTGATGGCGAAGCGGCACGAGGGGCGAAATTGCAGGCTTTGCTCCAGGAGTGGCAATTGCCGGTTGTGACGGTGGATGACATCGCGCGCTATCGCCGTGAACATAAGGTGAAAATCGTGGCTGAGACGCATCTACCCACTGCCAGAGCCGTCTTTCGCCTGCTGCACTATCGTGAACTGGCGACCTGGCAGGATATTCACGTCATGGCGCTCGGCAATCTGGCGATACCCGATGGCACACCCCCGCTGATTCGCCTGCATTCCGCCTGCATGACTGGCGACGTATTCGGCTCACAGCGCTGCGACTGCCAGGCCCAGATGCAGCGCGCCTTAGATATGATCGCGCAGGAGGGGCGCGGTGCCTTACTCTATTTACCGCAGGAGGGGCGCGGCATCGGTCTGACGGGTAAACTCCAGGCGTATATGTTGCAAGAGCGCGGCCTGGATACAATAGAGGCCAACGAACGGCTGGGCTATCCGGTCGATGCGCGCAACTATCACGCCGCCATTGCCATCCTGCGCGACCTGGGGGTCACTCATGCGCGCCTGCTTACCAATAATCCTGATAAAGTGTTGGCAGTAACGCAGGGTGGTATTGCTGTCGAGCGTGTTCCCTTGCAAATCGTGCCCACCGCCAGCAGCAGTCGCTACCTGGCAACCAAGCAGGAGCGCATGGGCCACTGGCTGGATATGTCCGAGATAGCTGTGCTGATAGAACCTGCCCAATAAGATTTGAACAGAGTGAGAGTGCTTATGTTACAAAATTACGAACTTGAGCCGGTCACACGGTTGGATGGTGCCGGACTGACTATCGGCATTGTGGTAGCGCGCTATAACTGGCATATCACGGGGGCGATGCTGCGGCTAGCAACTGATGAACTACTGACGCAGGGTGTGGCACAAGATGCTATCCACGTGCTGATGGTGCCGGGGTCTTATGAACTGGCTTTTGGTGCGAAGGTGCTGTTGCAGCATGTGTCGTGTCATGCTGCGATTTGCTTTGGTTGCGTTATGAAAGGTGAGACGCGCCATGATGTTGTGGTAGCGGATGCCGCCGGACAGAGCATCCAGCGGGTCGCGCTGGACACGGGCGTGCCGATTATCTTTGGCGTAGTCTGCGCCGAGACACAGCAGCAGGCGGAGGCGCGCGTCGTGCGTGGACGCGAATGCGCTCAAGCTGCTATTGAGATGGCCTTGCTGCCACAACGATTGAGCAGCGTCCATAGAGGGGAGTAATAGTCATGTTTACAGGGATTGTCGAAGAGGTTGGCACGCTCAAGGCGATAGAGCCGACGGGGCTGGTGATTCAGGCAAGTACAGTGTTGCAAGACCTCGCCGTGAAGGATAGTATCGCGGTCGATGGTACCTGCTTGACGGTCACTGCGCTGGGCAAGGACTGGTTTCGCGTTGATACCATGCCTGAGACGCTGCGTCGCACGCGCCTCGGCGAGCTAAAGAGTGGCTCGCCGGTCAATCTGGAGCGCTCACTGGCAGCCAACGGACGCATTGGAGGACATTTTGTGCAGGGCCATGTTGAGGCCGCGACGCCAATTCTGGCGGTCGAGGAGGATGGCATTGCGCTCGCTGTGCGTGTGGCGTTGCCTGTCGCGCTGCGTCCCTACGTGGTACCCAAAGGCTTTGTGGCTCTCAATGGCGTTAGCCTGACTACCATCGAGTGTATGCCGGACTGGTTCTCTATCGCACTCATCCCCTATACCCGCGAACATACCAACCTGGGCCTGGCTCATCCAGGCATGTTGCTTAACATCGAAAGCGATATCCTGGGCAAATATGTCGCGCAGATGATCAAACACAATTAAATTGATGATTCTGTCATAGTATGACAATACTGTTAAAATTAAAAAGCAGTATTATCATGCTATTACTTATTTGTTGCTTCTTTAGCTTTATTCCACAATTTGTCCCATTCCTCGTCAGTGAACGAGTCTATTGAGCGGCCCATGGCCTGGGCTTGCTGCTCCATGTGCATGAAACGGCGGCGGAATTTGCGGTTGGCCTGGCGGAGCGCAGCTTCAGCATCAATGCCATAGTGGTGGGCCAGTTCGACGGTAACGAGCAGCAGGTCGCCGATTTCCTCAAAGCGATGCTCTTCTGAAGTGGCATCGTGAACCTCTTGCAATTCTTCCTGCACTTTCTTATACAGGTCTTCAATTTTTTTGTAATAGAAACCGACTTTTGTGGCGACCTTATGATATTCGCGTGTGACGGTCAGCGCGGGCGAAGCCAGTGGTACACCGTCCAGCAGGCTTTCCTGCTTGAGTGGCTTACCGGCTTGCAGTTTCTCCTGCTGTTTGATGGCTTCCCAGTTGCGCACTACCTGGGCGGCGCTGTTGACCTCGGCATCGCCAAAGACGTGTGGGTGGCGGCGAATCAACTTGGCGTTGACATGCTCAAAAACGTCGCCGAGCGTAAATTCTCCGGCCTGGCGGGCCACCTCGGCATGCAGGTAGACCTGGAGCAGCAGGTCGCCCAGTTCTTCGGCCAGATGATCCATGTCACCTTCTTCAATGGCCTCGACCACCTCGTAGCTCTCTTCCAGCACATAGCGCGTCAGTGTCTGATGCGTCTGAGCGCGATCCCAGGGACAGCCATCTGGTTCGCGGCGTAGACGCATGGTGATGTAGCGCAGCGTCTCCGGTACGCGCAAGGCTGTCAGGGCATCGACCGGCGGCACGTAGAGCGTGCTGAGATGGTTGGCGAAGTGGTTGCGGTCTAACTCATAGAGGGGCATTTCGATCACAGCCTCTTCCTGTGCAGTTTCAAACTGTTCCGCCAGCGCTTGCTGACTCTGCTCATCTTCTCTCTCATTCGGCTCAACGGCTAGCGGTGGAGTTGGTCGGGGCAGGTCGAGGCCGTGTACGCTGGCAGCGCGCACCAGCTTGACGGGCCATTCGTCGGGATAGCATTCGCCGAGGGCCAGCTTCACCGCGCTGGCTACGCGGCGGTTGTAGACCTGCCCGACGAGCAAGGGGATGGTAGGAATAATTTTGCCCGCGACCTCGCTGCTGTCCAGCGCCGCCAGGTCGGTAGCATCGACAATCTGCGTGCCTTGAGCCAGGGGGTCGAGGCCAAGCAGGGTGCATACCGGTTCGAGAAACGACAGACCGGCCACAATGCGTGTTTGCAGGTGACGCTCACGAGCCTGTTTGAGTAGAAGTTGTACAGATGATTCGCCGATTAGAGGATGGCCGGGTACGGCGTAGATAATGGGCTGCTGAGCGGCGATGGCGCAGAGTTCGTCGGCGATGCGCTGATACAAGCTGTTCCAATCGGTTGACTCTTCGTAGAGCCAGTCGAAGGAGATGATCTGTAATTGTGGCAGACGTTGCCGCAGGGGTGGAACGGTCGGATGGACAGTGGTACGGAAGTAAACGCTCTGGCCCATCTCGGCAGCCTGGGCTAACACTGTCTGTGCTTGCAAGGTCAGATCGTCGATGTGACCGGGGCCGAGGCCGAGAATGGTAATGGCCGCTGTACTGGTCATGAAAAAAAGTCCTCTCTGCTGCTATAATCTTTGTAGTAGTGTAGCGAGTCATGCTCGGCATGTCAAATGTAGGGGCGTCATTCATGACGCCCTGTGAGCGCATCGACGGGCGACCAGGGCGTCATGAATGACGCCCCTACACCAAAAATTCCCTAAAGGATGGAGACCCGGTGTTATGAATGACGCCCCTACACCAAAAATTCCCTAAAGGATGGAGACCCGGTGTTATGAATGACGCCCCTACACCAAAAATTCTCTAAAGGATGGAGACCCGGTGTTATGAATGACGCCCTTGCTCCGTCGATAGGGGCAGGGCCTGTCGATAAGGGCAGGCCTATCGA
>Ga0123519_10008865_pt1 | contig 15260 bp, 16 predicted proteins | sample YelNatPaOPRAMG02_FD_87396 | JGI IMG/M metagenome (GOLD analysis project Ga0123519, IMG submission 87396) | Hot spring microbial communities from Yellowstone National Park - Yellowstone National Park OP-RAMG-02 (version 2) | ecosystem: Environmental > Aquatic > Thermal springs > Hot (42-90C) ...
GTCTCTATATCTCGTAAACTTTTCTTTCCGGTTATCTGGGCATATAAGTTAACCAATAACTGGTTCCAAGCAGTAAAGTGTTTGGTATACCGGTTGGCTTGCTCCTTCGCTACTTCCTGGTCAAACTCATATCTTGGCAACATATTTAGCATTTGATTGAAAATTGTGCTAATATATTTCATACCGGCCTCCTTGTTAGGGTTGGTTGAATTGAAGGTAATTTTACCCGAGATAGAGGCCGGTTTCAAAAATCTAAATTATCAAAAATTTTTATTGGACAGTAGTGATGGAAAGTTGTAAAACAAAGGAGTATAATAAGTTAAAGGGGTGAATTTTAACTGAGATGTATATCATAATCGTTGGTTGCGGGAAGATAGGTTCATATCTTGCAAATCTTTTGCAGGATGAGCATAATATCGTTGTTATTGATAAAGAGGAAAATGCAGTTTCTAAGTTAGGGGATAGTTTTAATGGTATTTATATTAGGGGTGATGGACTTGACCCGGATGTCTTGAAAGAAGCAGGTATAGAGAATGCAGATGCCCTCGTGGTCACCACAAGTAATGATAATATCAATATTGTTGTTGCCCAGATTGCTAAAAAAATTTTTAATGTCCCGAAGGTAGTTGCAAGGATTTCTGATGTCGGTAAGGCAGAGATATATAGAAACATTGGTGTTGACCCTGTTAACAGTACTGCTATATTTGCAACTTTCTTGAGAGAAAAGATACTGGGAAGGAACTTTACAAGTTATCTCTTTGAGAGTGAAAAACTCAATATCCTGGAGTTTAAAAATACAGGCAGATATACAGGAAAAGAAGTAGGTATGATAAATATTCCCGGTGATTTCAAAGTAATTGCAATGATAAGGGGTGAAGAACCAGTAATCCCTGATGAAAAGACAATCATAGAAGATGGTGATTTTATACTTGGTGTGGTCAGATTATCCGCTTTGAAGAGAATAAGGAGGACACTTAAACTTCAATGAATATCATTATAGTTGGTGGTGGTAATGTGGGATGCAACCTTGCAGAAAGGTTAAGTGCAAGTAATTATGTCACACTTATAGAAAAAGACCTTGAGATAGGGAGACGGCTGGCAGGAAAGATGAATATCCTGGTTATTCAGGGTGATGGATGTGATATAAACCTGCTTAAACAGGCAGGTATTATAAAGGCAGATGTGGTTGCTGCTGTCACCGGTAACGATGTGGATAACCTTGTGGTCTGTCAGATTGCAAAGGATATATTCCATGTGAAGAGGACTGTCGCAAAGGTAAATGACCCAAAAAATGAAAAGATATTCTACCAGTTAGGGGTTGATATAGCAATAGGGAGCACAGCAATTATAGCCAAAGTTATAGAAGATGAGGTAAGCTGGGAGGACTTCATTACACTTTTTACATTCAAGAGAGGAAATCTTTCAATAATAAGAGTTGACCTGCCTGAAAATTCTCCTGTGATAAACCACTCTATAAGTGAGATTGAACTGCCTGAAGATTCAGTCCTTGTCGCAATTATAAGAAATGGGGAGATAATGATCCCAAGGATGAATTCTGTCTTGAATGAAAAGGATGAGGTCATAGCAATCACAAAAGTGGAAAATGAGGCCCTCCTTTTTAAGGCGCTTGTGGGAGAGGTGAGTGATACATAATGGAAAAACTGATAAAGTACCTTAAAATTCTTGATAGGTGGGTTATTGGAGTAATACTTGAACTGATATATACCCTTATTACTTTTTCAGCTGCTGCGATTTTGTGTTGTTTATTTTATTTCATAGCATTTATTAAAAAATGATACCCTATTTTTCCCGAGAAGATGTTGGACCTATTCTGCACTATCTTGGAAAAATGATAGAAGGGATAGGGGTACTTATGTTTGTTCCCTTTTTCATAGGGGTTCTTAATGGAGAGTGGGGACCCTCTATAGATTTTATTCTTTCATCCCTTTTTTCCATTGCTCTTGGTAGTGTTTTTCTTTTTATATTCAGGGAAGAGAAAGACCTCAACTGGCGGCAGGGTATGAGCGTTGTGACTTTGTGCTGGATTGTTGTAATGTTTTTAGGAGCCCTTCCATTATATCTTTCAGGTCACTATTTAAGTTATCTTGATGCCTCTTTTGAGGCAATGAGTGCCCTTGCGACAACAGGACTTGTTGTTGTTAATGACCTTGACCATATGTCTTATGCCTGTAACTTCTGGAGACACTTTATGTGTTTTATCGGCGGTCAGGGTATTATCCTTGTAGCACTTACCTTTTTTGTAAGGGGGGGGAGTGCATTCAAGGTATATGTAGGAGAGGCAAGGGAAGAAAGGATAATGCCTAATATTATCCAGACAGCAAGGTTTATATGGCTGGTTAGTTTGACATATCTTGTAATAGGAAGTGCTATACTTTTCTCTATAAATCTCTGGCGTGGGTTCTCACCTGGAAGGGCCCTTTTCCATGCGATATGTCTTTTTATGGCTGGATGGGATACTGCAGGTTTTGCTCCTCAGAGTCAGAATATCCTTTATTATCATAGTTACCTTATAGACCTTGCGACAGCAATGTTTTGCCTGTTAGGTGCTGTTAACTTTGGAGTTCATTATGCTGTATGGACAGGCAAGCCCCGTGAACTTTTGAAAAACTATGAATTGAAGCTTTATGTGGCAAGTATTCTTATAACCTTTTTTATTGTATGTATAGGTTTTAAAGCACCTCTCCCGTTTCCTAATTTTATATCCTTTTTCCGTGAGAGTTTTTATCAACTCATTTCTGCCCATACAGGGGTTGGATACTCTAATATAGACACCCATAATTTCTCTTACTGGTCACCACTGGCTATACTCGGCCTTATTATAGCAATGGGGCTGGGTGGAAGTTCCACATCAACATCAGGAGGTATCAAAATTTTAAGGATCGGGATTCTTTTAAAGGGTATAAAGAAAGAGGTGAAGATTTTTACATCTCCCGGGGCTACTGTTGTAGTTGAAAAATTTCACCATATCAGGGATATCATAATAGAAGATAACCACATAAAAATGGCTGCAATTATTACACTTCTATATATTGCGCTTTATCTAGCAGGTGGGATGATAGGTGTTTTTTATGGATACCCTTTTCTTCCTGCTCTTTTTGAGTCCGTCTCTGCTGCTGCAAATGTAGGGCTTTCTATGGGTATTACATCTCCTTTTATGCCTGCTGGCTTAAAGTTAACCTATATTATAGAGATGTGGATGGGCCGTCTGGAGTTCTTCTCTATTTTTGTGTTTTTCAGTTTTTTGTTATCACTGAAGAGTTCAGAATAGAAACTGGAAGATGGATATGAAAAAGATAGGATTTATTTTAATAATAGCAACCCTTTTTTCAGGTACTGTAGGTGCCTCAAAAAATAGAGAGCAATTAAAAATTACGCCTGTAAGCACACTCTTTGAAGAACCTTCACTCTATGACGGACAGCGACTTACTGTTCAGGGGGAGGTTATAGGCGATATTATGAAAGATAGGGAAACCTTCTGGATAAATATAAAGGATGGAGATTTCTTTATAGGGGTTGTTATTAATAATTTCCAGAGAGAGGAGATAAGGTATCTCGGAAGATATGGTGTCAGAGGGGATATTGTTAAAGTTTCCGGTATCTATCATCTCCATTGCCCTTTGCACTATGGAGAAAGAGATATACATGCTGAACAACTTGAAATAGTTGAAAGTGGATATAAGATGCAGGAAACGATCCAGAGGGACAGGATTATAATAGGCCTTTTACTGGGGATATTCACCATAATTATTCTCCCTTACTCACACAGGAAGAGCATCCAGAAAGGTACCGACGGCCAGCAGAAGTAAAGGTAATATTTTCAAGCGTTCCTGGCTTTGAATATGTGGACTTAAATAGCACTGTTTTATTTGAAGAACTCTTACCAAGAAAATATCCACTCTTTTTATCTGCTGGCTTCAAAACAAATACACTATCTATTTTACCTATAAACCTCCTGTTTCTTTTTATTGCTATCTCTTCCTGTGTATCAAGAATAATTTTATGCCTCCGTTCTTTTTCTGCTTTCGGAATATCATCTTTCATCAAGGATGCTGCTGTGAGTGGTCTTGATGAATACTTAAAGACAAAGAGGTCATCAAACTCAATCTCTTTTATTGCCTGGAGTGTTTTGTTAAAATCATTCTCTGTTTCTGATGGAAATCCAACTATAATATCAGAAGTAATAGTAATATCAGGGCAGGCGTTCCTTACTTTATTGATAATCTCCATATACCTTGCCATTGTATATTGTCTGTTCATCTGTTTTAATATTCTGTCAGAGCCAGACTGAAGAGGAAGATGGAGATATTTATAAAGTTTAGGCATGTTTTTAAAGGCAAGTATAAGTGTATCCTGAATATCCTTTGGATGTGATGTAAGGAAGCCCAAACGGAGAAGGCCCTGTATATTGTGTATCTTTTCAAGAAGGGTATGAAAGTTTTCTTCAATATCCCTTCCATATTCATTAACATTCTGTCCGAGCAAGATGATTTCTCTTACACCATTTTCAACTAGGTATTCAACCTCTCTGTAAATATCTTCCGGATATTTGCTTATAAGTTTCCCTCGTGTAAAAGGAACTACACAGTAAGAACAAAAATTTTCACATCCCTTTGTTATAGTTACAAAAGATGAGACACCTCCATCTACAATAGGATTTTCTGAAATAAAAGGATGTTTACTTTCTCCTATAATACATACTCTTTCTGTCTCAGAATTTTTCAATATCTCAGGTAGCTCGCTGTAGTTATCAGGTCCGCAGACAACATCAATAAAGTTATATTTCTTATAAATCTCTTCTTTATACAGATTGGCAGTACATCCTAAAAGGCAGAAGACCTTTCCTCTATTTTTCTGGTTTTTATATGAGAAGAGAAAAGAAAGTGCCCTATCTTCCGCATGCTTCCTTACACTGCAGGTATTCACAGCAATAATATCTGCTTCTTCAGGTGATTTAACTATCTCGTAGCCATTTTTAATAAGGAGTGCCTTTATCTTTTCAGAGTCATAAAAGTTCATCTGACATCCATAAGTCTTTATATACACTTTTTTCATTAGGTGCCTCTTATTTCACAAGTGTACCCTTAAATACACAGAATACTGCAGCAAGTATAAAAACAGATGCCCAGAGATATTCCTGTTTCAGGCCCTCTTTCATATAAATAATGGAGAAAGGGACGAAGACAGATAAGGTTATTGCTTCCTGCAGGATTTTCAACTGGCCAAGATCCATCACCTGGTATCCGATACGGTTAGCAGGAACCTGGATAAGATATTCAAAAAAGGCAATCCCCCAGCTAATAACAGACGCAGCTATCCAGGGCTTATCCCTCAGATTTTTAAGATGTGCATACCATGCAAAGGTCATAAACAAATTGCTGATAACAAGCATACCTGTTGTAATTAAAATCCTGTACATAAGGTCCTCCATTTATTATAGGGTCATATTTAAGATGTATTTTACTGTTTTTCTCATAAAACAGCAAAGGTGTTTATAAAATATGTCTCCACGGGCTCTTATAATTTTTCTATTGATGAAATAAAAGAAACAGGAAGGACGATATATAAAAGCATACAAAAGATACACATCTATTTTCTTATCACTTTTTTGCTTATAAATATAATATAACCATCAGGATTAAGTTTCTCCTTTTTAAAGGATATGTGAAAAGATGGGATGTAAAGATAGGAAGGTATACTACAACTTAATAACTAAATGCCTGAAATAATTCCGCAGTTCAGTTTTTTAATACTTGTTATACTTCTGGTATCTTTTATTGCCGGATTACTGAAGCAACCCCTTATTATTGGTTATATAATTGCAGGTCTCATCGCAGGTCCTTCTTTTCTAAACCTTATACACGATACCCGCTTATTAACACTTTTTCAGAGTTTGGTATCATTTTTACTGTTCCTTGTTGGGCTTAACCTTTCTCCAGAGGTTATCAGGGACTACGGCAAAATCTCTGTTATAACAGGACTTGGACAGATTGTTTTTACCTCTATTTTTGGTTATTTTTTGTCTCTCTGACTTGGTTTTTCATCACTGATTTCATTATATATTTCTATTACCCTTACATTTTCTTCTACCATTATTATAATGAAACTTCTCTCCGATAAGGATAATATAGAGAAACTTTATGGGAAAATCTCTATCAACTTTCTCCTTATTCAGGACTTTGTTGCTATACTTGCCCTTATGGGGATTTCTGCTTTTGAAAAGGGAATATGGATGGAGATTCTTTTCACCATTTCCCGTGCAATTATCTTAATTTTAGTGCTCATCTTATTTACACGTTATATCCTTTACAGAATAACGGACTTTCTTGTATCCTATCAGGAATTTTTATTTCTTTTTCTGATTGTCTGGGGATTAGAGCTTTCATTTCTTTTTAGATACATCGGACTTTCAATGGAGATGGGTGCATTGATAGTAGGAGTGCTTCTATCAACAACTTTATATAGTTATGCGATTGCCTCTAAATTGAAAGTCCTACGGGACTTTTCCATCATAATCTTTTTCTTCGTATTTCTGGGCAGTCAATTAGGACTTCAGGAACTCTCTAAAGTTCTTCCTCTGCCAATAGGATTTTCTTTATTTATTCTGATTATAAAACCTTTTGTATTGATGGTTCTGAGGGAGTCTTCAGACATATTAAAAAAACAGGGTTTTTGATAGATATCACGGCAGCACAGATTTCAGAGTTTTCTCTTATCATTGTCGCAATCAGCGTAAAGATGGGGTATATTCCTGCAGATATACTTTCCCTTGTTATTCTTGTAGAAGTAATTATTATAGGTGTTTCTACATATATAATTATATATACGGATAAAATTTATTCCGTGTTTTCAAGGTATCTGGGTATATTTGAGAGGAAAGACTGGTAGAAAGAGCAGTTATAACAAAGAGTTTCGGCTGTTTTCTTATTAGTTATAATAGGATTGGTTTTGCTATCCTGAGGAGTTTATAGAACCTTTATCCTGATGTTCTTGCTATTGATTTTAACCCTGCAGTTATTAAAACACTGAGGAGAAGGGGAAAGTTGTGTTTGTGGAGATGCTGAAGATGTTGAACTCCTTGAATCTATTAAGATTACTAAGGCACATATGGTTGTATCCACTGTCCCAGACCTTTCTACAAATCTACTTCTGGTGAAGTTTATAAGAGAAAAGAATAAAAGGACAGTGATTATCTTGACTGCAAGGCAGATTTCAGATGCCCTTATCTTATATGAAGTGACGCTGACTATGTAATACTTCCTCACTTTTTAGGTGGACATTATGCGGCCTCATAGAAAAGTTTAAAGCACATAGAGAGCACTATATGGATGAGAGTGATAGACAGATACAGGAATTTATGGAACGTATAGTGGAAGGACAGGAGCATCCTTCTGTGTAAAAAGAAGAAAAATAAAAGATTTTTTATATCCTCCTGAGGCAGAATATAGCGCCTACGATAATTCCTAGGAGTGTAAGTATATTGAAGTTAAAAGATATACCACATCTTAACGACAGAACTACAAGGTCAAGATTTTCAATATTCCAGCAGGGCCTTATAGATGACAAAAGTATCTCATAGATGGCTCCCTGTTGTGGAATAAATAGAAGCAAAAGTTCACCCAAAGCAGTTCCTATCAGTGCAGATATAAAAATCACCAGCAGGATATATAAAAATTTCATATTTAGAATTTTATCTCTTCTCTGTGTTTTAGTCAAACAGATATTAATTTTTGTAAAATACTTCCTGCTTTATTATAATATAAAATAACACGGTAGATAATAATTAATATCAGGACTTATATGAAAAAACTACTTATATTTCCATTCAATCGCAGAAATAAAACAGATATACTGCTTGATGAATCCCGCATCATATTACATAAGCCACTTGAGACACTTTACATTGCGTCTCATATAAGCAAGATAAGGGATTTTAAATTAAGATACTATAAGAGGAAAACAGGAAGTACTCCCCTTCCTTTCACCCATACTATAAAAACACTTGCCCTGAATATTCTTGATAGTGCTTCTGAAAAGAGAATTATTTCTGATGTAGAAAAGTATATAATCCTTTTGCAGATATTAAAAGACAGAAAGGCGGAGGAACAGTTTAGATATACACTTCCAGGGATTACTCTTGCACTCGCCCATTTTATAAAGGATGTGAAGGCCTCTATGGAGGAAAATGTTTTTACTGAAGAAATAAAACAAAAGATAGGTAAATTTGAATGGAGGTTTGATTATAACCGTGACCTTGTAATCTTTGCTGTGGATGTGATGGAAGAATATATAAATTATATGAACAAACATAAGCTACTTGATATGGAGGATATATATAGAGAAGCAACAAGATACATTGACCAGTTGAAGTTTCAGGAGATACTCTTTGATGGTTTTTGTGAGATACCACGCTATCAGAGAATATTCCTAAAGGCACTGATAGAAAAGTCACCCTCTACTATATTTTCCTTTCCTTACGATAAGGATGTACCGGTTGATGTAATGGAATTTATTCTTAATGAGACATATTCCTGGCTTAAAAAAGTATGTCAGTGGAATGAAAAGATATTTGATAAGGAAAACAGGAAACCGGAGATTGAATGTTATAACTTTGCTTCCCAGGCAGAAGAGGTGGAAGGGATAGCGAAGATTATAGGAATGGTATTAAAAGAACATCCGGATTGGACACTAAATGATATTATAACCGTATTTCCCAGTATGCCTTCTTACAGACCTGTGATTCAGAGGATATTCAAAAGATATGGCATTCCATCCGAGATAGTACCCGGCTATTCACTTGTTCAAGATGCTTCCATTTCAACCCTTCTAGAAATTTTTAACCTAAAGAGGTCCTATGACTGGCCAACATTGATGAATATATTACTCTGTCCTGATTTTTATAATCTTAACCAGAAAGAGGCAGAAAGGATTTCTATCAGTTCTAGAGAGAAATTTTTCCGTCTTGGTTTTATAAGGGATGATTTTGATAATATGAAAGGTGAGAACATAGACATTATTAAGAGAGCATTAAAAAGGATTGAAGGTAGCCCGAAGCCATTAAAAGAATGGGTGAATGATGTGGAGGCAATAATAGAAATTCTTGGCTGGCAGCCATCTTATCCTGAGATAAAGGTTCGTTTTCAAAAGGTTCTTTGTGAAATGAGAAATAAGATAGTTGTTTCAGAAGATGAGTTTATAAACATACTTAAAAAGGCACTTGAACTTGTAGAAGTTGAAGAAGGAAGAGGTTCTGGGATAAAGGTAAGTGGTGTTCAGGAAAGTGTTGGTATGGAAAAAAATCTTTGTATTATCGGCGGTGCAACAGAGGAAAACATCCCCGGTGCACCCTCGCTTGAAGAACTATTCATTCCCGATACAATAAAAAGACAACTTGGTTTTACACATTATGGATTAAGAATGGCGAGGGAACGACTGGACTTATACCGCCTTAAAAATGAAAACAGTAAGGTAATCTTTACCTATCCTTCTAAGATACAGGGAAAAGACCAGATGAAATCAATCTTCCTGTTTATTTACAAGGACTCGGTAATAGAAACAGGAACTTTTATTTCAAAGCCATATGAAATTTTTAATCCAGTATGGTCTATTGATAAGTTTAAGAAAAAATTTATTATTAATGGAAGGTTAAAAATAAGTGTTACTGCATTAGAATCCCTTTTGAAGTGCCCTTACAGTTTTTATCTGGAAAAGGTTGAGGGAATAAAACCATACAAATTACCACAAATAGAAGAGACACCTGAGTTGTGGGGGACTATTATACATAAGGTAATGTGTAATATCTTCGATGGATATAAAAATAGAAAGATGTCAGAAGAAAATATTCCAGAACTTGTAAAATCTTTCAGTGAGGGGATATTAAGAGGAATTGAAGAGGAGTACAGAGAAGGTAAAATCTCCACCTTTTATAAAAATGTCCTGGCAATCCGTTCAGACGAGGTTATTAATAAGTTTGTCTCAATAATAAAAAACCATCAGGGATATGAGTTTATTTCATCTGAATATAAGATAGAAGAAAAACTCCCTTTTTTACACCTGACAGGCACAATAGACAGAATAGAAAGGACTCCTTCAGGAGTTATAAATGTAGTGGATATAAAGACAGGCACAGCAAAGCCGCCTTCTTATACAGAAAAGAATTTCTCTGAAGGCTTTAATATACAGATACCACTTTATATCTGGATGTACAGCAGGAAGTTTAAAATTAGCAGAGAGGATATTATGGGCAATATATGGCGGTTTGATTTTATTGAAGATGAAGAGAAAAAGGAAAATAAAAATGAGAAGTTTTATTACGGTGAGAAAATGGACTATCTTGACAGAATAGAGGACTTTCTTGAAGAAAAAGTCAGAAAAATTATCAGAGAGGAATATAACTTTATACCGGAGGAACCGGACAATTGTTATTTCTGTAATTATAGGGGGCTCTGTCCTTATGAAAGAAAAGATTAATTTTAAGGCAGTTATTATTGAGGCGTCTGCAGGCACAGGAAAGACACAATGGATAACCGATGAGTTTATTCGCCTTATCGGAAAAGAGGACCCTGCATCTGATATGCGGAGAATCCTTGCTGTAACATTTTCGGAGAAGGCAGCAGTAGAGATGAAGAGTCGTATACTTGAGAAGATATACGAAGGGTTTTTTCAGGAACTTTCGGATGGGGAAAAGATTGAAGTAGAAAATGCAATGTTGCGACTACGTATATCTACTATACATTCATTCTGCCGTCTTCTATTAAAAAGATTTGCTTTTTATAAAGGTATAGACCCATTTTTCAGTGTTATGGATGAGAGGCAAAGTAATATTCTCTCTTATATGGCATTCAACAGTTTTTTAAGCAGTGTGACTTCAAAGGAGATGTTTCCACTGTTAAAAGTTTTCAAAATGGATGTATTAAAGGACAATCTTTTTTCTATCATGAAAACACATCCATACGCAACAACTGGAAGCCCTGAAGGAGAACTTTCAGAAAGGATAAATTTTTTCAGCAGGCAGATATCCGCTATTCAGTCCAGGATGAAGAATGAACTTTCAATGCTTGACTTTAATGACCTTGAGATTATGACCTATGAAATACTTACTGAAAGTCCTGATGCCCTTACAATACTTGAGGACTTTGATGAAAAGAATAGTTTTATATTTGTGGATGAGTTTCAGGATACCAATATTCTACAGTGGAGGATAATATATAAATTAGTTGAGGAATGGCTTTCTGGCTATGGAGCAAAGGCAGAGAGAGGAGAAGCATACGGCATTTTTCTTGTAGGGGATAGAAAGCAGTCCATATATAAATTCAGGGGAGCAGAAGGTAAGGTATTTAATGAAGCAAAAGAAATCTTGAATGACTACTGTATTGAAAAGAAATTACTGAAGAACTATAGAAGTTCACCACCGATAATTGACTTTATAAATAGTGTCTTTAATGATGTCTCCCCATGGGATGAAGAAAAACTCTCTCCTGGGCTTAAGGTAGATATGCCATCAAGTATAGAGATAAACTTTATAGAAGGTAAGGACAATGAAGATGCAAAAAGCGAAGAATATCAATGGGTTTTGAGAAAAATACAGGAATTGATAAAGAGTGGAAAGCCCGTATGGGATAAAAAGACAGAGAGTTTTAGACCGATTAATTTTCGTGATATTGCCATACTGATGAGAAAAAAGGCAGGGAAGAACTTTCCACTTCTTGAGAGACATCTTAAAGAGGCAGGCATTCCTTTTGTGGTGCTTGGAGGGATGGGATTTTATAGAGAACCGGAGATATTATTCCTTCTTTCACTTATCTTTGCACTGGCAGACACTACTGATAGTGTTTCTCTGTGGAACCTATGGATATCTGTATATCGTATCACTCCTGAGAAAATTTATGAGTGGAGAGAACTTCTTAAAAGGGATGATCTTGTGGATGTGATGGAGGGGATACTTAAAGAACTAAACTTCTGGGATAGTTTAAGCACCCAGCAAAAGGCAAATGTTGAGAAGTTTTTGATGATTCTGGATGAGTGGAAGGGGATGCCTTTATATGCCATATCACGAAATTTAAGAACGATGATGCTTTCCGATGAAGAACCGAAGGCAGATATATTTTCAGAACATCAGAATGCTGTGAGGATTCTTACAATCCATAATGCTAAGGGGCTTGAGTTTCCTGCTGTTTTTCTTGTTAATGTTGAAGATGGGAAGGTTGCTCTGAGAGATAAGATTCTTTATAAAAAAACAGAGGAAGGGGAACCACCTTATAGATTTATTTTAAAGAAAGAAGCAGACAAAAACTATGAGGAAAGTTTTAGAAGTATGCTGGAAGAAGAGGAGATAAGGATATTGTATGTTGCACTCACCCGTGCCTGTCAGTATCTTTTTGTTTCAGGAGTGAAGCAGGGTAGTAGTATATGGATGTCATTACTTGAAAAATTTCAGAAAATTTTTCCACCGATTTCTTTTCAGACGACTTTTAATGTAGAGCAGGAAATAGATAAAAAAACAGAAGAAAAGATGTCTTTACCAGACAAAATAAATTATACAGATATTCTTATATCATACACTAAAGAGAAAGAAAAAGGGGACTATCATTATGAAAAGACAGTGCTCGGAAGTATTGCCCATAAACTTATGTGTGAGATATCAGAAGATAGGATAAAAAATAAAACAGAATATAACAAGAGAGTAAAGTTCTATTTAAAAAAGTATGACTTTGATAAAAATACTGTGATGAAAGCGAGATTGATGAAGATTTATGAAAATATTAAGAAAAACTCGGAACTTATAAAAATTATAAGTATGAGAAAAGAAGGTAGTGCCTTTTCCGAATTTTCTTTTATTTCTGAAATAAAGGACAGGATATATACAGGTTTTATTGACCGTCTTATTCTTACGGAAGAGAACAAATGCTATATCTATGACTACAAGATGGAAGAAGGTGATTTAAAAAATTTTAAGGAACAGATGGATATATATGAAGAAGCGGTAAAGGGTATATTCCCTGATATAAAAGGAGTAAAGAGATTTATTATCTTCCTTGAAAAAGGGGCAATAAAAGAGATATAACAAATACTTACACAACGATGTTTAATAAAAGGCACAGAGTAATAAAGGCATAGGGGGAAGGAAATGGAAAATCTGTCTCACGGCAGGTGCTATTTGCCAGATGCCTTAGCTATGTGCTTTTGTGCCTGAGATTAGCAATCTTTTTTGAGATGTTTTAACTTGGCCTGACATAATGAATTTCATTGAAGATTTACAGATACTCTACTGGTGACTATCTTGGACCAAACAGGTATCTCTTAAGATTATTTTCAGATATTATGTCCATATCGGTAAACTGGACCCCATATATAAACAGATTGCGATAGCGGCCTGTGTTTTTTATAATAAATGATGCCTTGAAGTCAAGTTTTGAATGGTGATAGGGAAAACTTGTTTCTAAGTCGTAGTTGATATTGTTGTCCAATGGCTCTGATGTTTCTATCTTAGCCCCTTTCATACTTATATTCAAAATACTACTTTTTATAATATGTCTTTTTCTGAATATCCCTGATGTATAGGATATACTGGCAGGCAGGATAGGGGTCTCAACTCTTATATCTTTTCTTCTCTCAACCGCTATATCTGTCTCTACGGCTATCATTGCCCTTGAAGGTGGCTGAAAGAATGTTTTTCCTGCTACAAAGTACCTGGTACCTTTATACTCAAAAAACAACTCACCTCTCTTTCCCATATCTGCGGTTATGAGAGGTGAGCCTGGCTTAAACTCAAAAAGTATCTTATTTATTCCCGGTGATATATCTGTAATATTACCTTCTATGACAGAATTACCTATGTAGAGAAAAGCATTTTTTACTTCTTCTAACTTTATCTCCACAAAAACATTATACCTTTTAAAAAGAAAAAGAGCAACAAGCAGGCAAATGGCATAAAAATAGACTTAATGGTAAAATAATAGGCTATAAAATTATATCTTACAGGAACAGAAGATGGAGATTAGAATAAGACAGGGATATGTTATTGATGGCTATGTTCTGGAAGAGATGGTGGGTTCTGGCGGTTTTTCAACTGTTTACAGGGCAAGAAGCATAGATCCCGTACCTGAATATCAGACAGTGATAGCGGTTAAGGTGTTACATCCCAGACGGCTAGACAGGTGGCAGATAAGAAGATTTGTAAGGGAAGTTAAGATGGCAACGATGCTGGACCATCCGAATATAGTAAAGGTATTTGGAGTTAGACATCAGGATGGTAACTACTTCAGTTTTATGGAGTTTATGGATACCGACCTGTTAAAAGCCATTAGAACAAAACCGTGGATCTTCAATCAAGAAAACATAGTGGAGATAATAAAAAAAGCAGGGCAGGGACTGGAGTATATCCACAAAAATGGTATTATCCACAAGGATATAAACCCCGCCAATATCCTTATCTCATATGCGCTGGATAAGGTTAAGATGACTGACTTCGGACTGGCAACAAAAAAGGTATTTTTTCTGCATCGTTTACAGCAAGAAAGCAGTCCCGGTGGTGGAACTGAAGGTTATATTGCTCCTGAACGATTGAAAGGTATACAGGCAGATATAAGGTCGGATATTTATTCCTTCGGTAAAACAATACAAAAGGTATACTCCGAACTTGGTTTTGAAATGCCAGAAAATATAAAATATGTTGTTGATATAGCCACAAAACCTAACAGTATAGAGCGTTTTGTTGATATGAGGGAGTTGCTCTATTTTCTTGACAGATAAAATAAATATGAAGGTCTTATACTCTGAAGAACTCCTCAAATATTCTGAACCAGGACATCCTGAATCCCCTGAAAGAGTCAGGGTTATAAAGGAATTTCTGCAGAAAAAAGAGATAGGTGATTTTATAAGTCCTTTTCCCTGCAGCGAAGAAGACCTATTACTGGCTCATACAGAAGACCTTATAAAAAGAGTAAAAGAGAACAATTTTTATGACCCTGATACCCCGAATATCCCTGATATTTACTATTACGCTACGCTATCCTGTGGTTCTGCTATCAAGGCCGCCTCTCTTGCCATCAGTGGTGAGATTGCTTTCTCTCTTACCAGACCGCCAGGTCATCATGCTGGCAGGAATACATTAGGGGGTTTTTGTTATTTTAACAATATGGCAGTCGCAGTAAAAAAGATTTTAAAGGAACACGGATTAAAAGTTGCTGTTCTGGATATAGATGGCCATCATGGCAATGGGACAGAAGAGATATTAAGGGATA
>Ga0123519_10008866_pt1 | contig 15259 bp, 13 predicted proteins | sample YelNatPaOPRAMG02_FD_87396 | JGI IMG/M metagenome (GOLD analysis project Ga0123519, IMG submission 87396) | Hot spring microbial communities from Yellowstone National Park - Yellowstone National Park OP-RAMG-02 (version 2) | ecosystem: Environmental > Aquatic > Thermal springs > Hot (42-90C) ...
TCAAAACAGGACCCAGCCCGCCCTCCAGCCCTCCAAGCCGTCCTCTTGAGGCCGCTCCGGGCCGAACCCGCCGCCAGACAGCGTTCGCGTCCGCACAGACCCAGCGTCTATCGCAACAACCTCAGGTGTTGACAGGCTGTATCATCGGAGGTCAAAATGGTTGTAGGTCGATTTTCTAGCCGTCAACCCTGCTTTGGCTGCTAACCAGATTATTACGCTTACTGCTATATGGATAATACCTCTTCGGTGCCAAGCTACCAAATGTTGTCTCCTTGTCAAAATGTTCCGACGCTCAGGATGCTTTTTTGGGAACTTACTAACGCCTGCAATATGCAATGCGTGCATTGCCGGGCGGAGCCGTCCCAAAGTCGTTCCTCGGTCGAATTATCCACTTCCGAGGCGATATCGCTGCTCGAAGAGATAGTCTCGTTTGCGAAACCAGTGGTAGTTCTGAGCGGGGGTGAGCCGCTGATCAGACCGGACTGGGGAGAAATTGGCAGTTACGGGGCATCGCTGGGACTACGAATGCTTTTGGCTACGAACGGGTCATTGGTCACGCGAGAAATCGCCGAGCAGATGGCGAGTTGCGGTATACAAAGAATCAGCGTGAGTATAGACGGGGCAGATGAAGAGTCCCACGATGGATTCCGCGGCGTGCGTGGCGCATTTGAAGCTGCTTGGCGAGGCATTGAGAATGCGCGTGCAGCAGGTATCCCGTACCAGATCAACACGACTGTAACAAAGCGCAACATCGGGCAATTACCACAGATATTACAGCTAGCGGTTGAACGGGGTGCGGCAGCGCTTCATCTCTTTTTGCTGGTTCCTACCGGGTGTGGCAAAGAAATTGCGCAAGAGGAAATGATAGAGCCGAGCGATTACGAGCAGGTGCTGGAATGGCTCTTTGAGCAGTCAAGGAGTGTGGCAATAGATCTCAGAGCAACATGTGCTCCTCACTATTACCGAGTAGTTCTTCAGCGCTCTGGCAGCAAACCTAGTACGGAAAACCATAGCGGCCAGCGGGCGAGCAGTCGGCCGCAAAAGGGATGCTTGGCGGGATCAGCCGTGTGCTTTGTGTCACACGCCGGCGACGTTTTCCCATGTGGTTACTTACCGGTAGCGGCGGGCAATGTCAGGCGGGAACCACTGGCAAAGATTTGGCAGCAGTCCGATGTTTTCCGGCTCTTGCGGGACGAGAATAATCTACAAGGGAAGTGCGGCTACTGTGAATATCGCCGCGTGTGCATGGGTTGTCGAGCAAGGGCATATGCGGTCACAGGCAACTATCTTTCGGCAGAGCCGTACTGCATATACGAGCCCCGAAGGGTGAGCAAAAAGAATGGCGAGGGCTAAATTCTCGCAGGAAACTGAAAATCTGGAAGAACCGGCGTATGGACGAGATCGACAAGAATCTGCTTAATGCTATCCAGTGTGATTTCCCGATAGTGCACCGTCCCTACGCTGTACTTGGCGAAAGATTTGGGCTAACAGAGGAAGAAACCTTAACACGCGTGCGCGGTCTTGTTGAATCGGGAGTAATTCGCAGGATAGGTCCCTCGTTTGACTCTAGGAAGTTGGGCTATGTGAGTATGCTAGTGGCTGCTAAGGTGCCACCCGATCAATTAGAGGACGTCGCGAGGATTGTTAGCTCATACCCGCAAGTGACACATAACTATTCCAGAGATCACGAATACAACCTATGGTTTACTTTAGTCTGCGAGGGCACGGACAAGCTGAACCGCCTCTTAGAGGAAATTAAGCGAAGTACGGGCGTAAGGGATATGGTTTGCTTGCCTGCAAAACGGGTTTTCAAAATAAAGGTCGATTTCGAATTATTATGATGACTGATAAGCAAGTTGCCATAGTTCGGGCATTGCAGCACGGCTTGCCTCTTTGTGAGGAGCCATTTTCCGAACCTGCCCAAATTGCTGGCGTTGATGTTGACGAACTTCTCCGGCAGATCGAGTTATGGAAACAAGACGGCACGATTCGACGGTTTGGAGCTTTTTTGAATCATCATAGGGCTGGGTTCAAGGCAAACGCGATGGGGGTCTGGAATGTTGCGGATGACATGGTGGAACTTTTCGGTCGCACTGCCGCGCAGATTTCCGCAGTCAGTCATTGTTATGAGCGGCCACGATTTGAAGGATTTCCGTACAACGTCTACACGATGATCCACGGCGCCAGCCGGAGTGAATGCGAGCTAGTAGCCAAGAGAATATCTGAGGCGACCGGTGTAACTGATTACAAACTATTGTATACAACAACCGAGTTCAAAAAGAGTAGTCCGACGTATTTTCGCGAGGAGAATTCTCCAAATTTGGGGGATGAAAGTTGATTTCGATAACCAAGCTATATTGCGGCAAATCTGGCCCAGGGGATCATCTTCGCTATGCATGGCACAAGTCGGGACCTGCGTCAGAGACGGGTCGAAGCTCCAATCGCAAACCTGTGGTGGTGTGGAACTCTACCAAACGGTGTAATTTGAACTGTGTTCATTGCTATGCAAGCGCGAACAACTCGACGGATTCGAGTGAGTTGACGACTGAAGAAGCGCAGGCGATGATTCGCCAATTGGCAGATTATGGGGTGCCAGTGCTACTGTTTTCAGGTGGAGAACCGCTCTTGCGTACGGATATTTATGAGAATGCAGCACTCGCGAAGTCGCTGGGCATTCGGCTGGTGCTGTCCACTAACGGCACTCTAATAACCGATGGCGTAGCCAAGCGTCTCAAGGACGTAGGGTTTTCGTACGTTGGCATAAGTCTTGACGGAATTGGCGAGCGTAACGACAAGTTCAGAGGTATGACCGGTGCTTTTGATGCTGCAAGGCGCGCTTTTGAAGCTTGCGCTGGCGTTGGTTTGCGAACCGGTCTTCGAATGACGCTGACGCAGCACAATCATGACCAGCTCGACCAGGTATTCGATTTTGTAGAAAGGCAAGGTATATCTAGGGTCTGCTTCTACCATCTGGTCTATTCGGGCAGAGGTAGCAACCTACTCAGTGAGGACCTTTCACACGAGCAGACGCGTTGGGCAGTGGATTTAATCATTGATCGGGCATCAGACTATTGCAGGCGAGGCTTCGACTTGGAAGTATTGACCGTCGATAATCACTGCGATGGTCCTTTTTTATATATGCGAATGCAACGCGAGAAATCGCCTTTCCTGGGTGATGTCCTGGAGCTCCTAAAAGCGAATGGCGGGAACAGTTCGGGCGTGGGAATAGCTGCTATCGACGAGTTAGGAAACGTGCACGCCGACCAGTTCTGGCGTCACTATTCTTTCGGGAATGTGAAGCAGCGAGCATTCGGCGATATTTGGAGTGACACTAGCGATCCCTTACTAGCCGGCCTTAGAAACCGCAAATCGCTTCTTAAAGGGCGATGCGCTCGCTGTAAATGGCTGGACGTTTGCAACGGTAACCTACGTGTTCGAGCGGAAGCGGTCTTCGGTGAGATCTGGGCTCCCGATCCGGCTTGCTACCTCAGTGACGAAGAGATAGGTGTGACGGAGTAGTGTAAATTGGCTAAGGTTTTTCTTGTGGGAGCAGGACCTGGTGATCCGGGACTCATCACTGTTCGCGGTTTGGAATGCATTCGAACTGCAGACGTCATAGTTTACGATCGCCTTGTTGATTCGTCGCTTCTGAAAGAAGCACGTTCGGATGCTGAACTGATCTACGTTGGTAAAAGAGCTGGGGCGCACACAATGTCCCAAGAAGAGATCAACCAGGTTCTCATCGACAATGCGAGGCGGGGTCTAAGCGTAGTACGTCTCAAGGGTGGGGATCCCTTCATTTTTGGCAGGGGCGGTGAAGAAGCCCTTGCTCTGGCAGATGCAGGTGTAGATTTCGAAGTGGTGCCGGGGGTAAGTTCAGCAATAGCGGCCGCTGCCTATGCTGGTATCCCGGTGACACATCGCGGATTGTGCACAACGCTTGGCATCGTTGCGGGCCACGAAGATCCGTCAAAACCACAGTCTGCAGTACGCTGGGACAAAATAGCAAATGGGCTGGATACTATCGTCTTTCTGATGGGGGCTGAGAAGCTAGGCCAGATAGCTAGTGAGCTCGTCGCAAACGGTCGGGATGCCGATACTCCGGTGGCGGTGATCGAATGGGGAACCTTGCCGCGTCAGAAGACTGTCGTCGGCACATTGGCTAACATCGCCGAAAATGTACGGGCTGCCGGACTGAACCCTCCGGTAGTGATAGTTGTGGGCGAGATCGTGCGTCTTAGAGAAAAGCTTCGTTGGTTCGATACCAAACCACTCTTTGGTAAAAAGATTCTCGTAACACGAAGTGAGGATCAAGCGGAGAAGCTTTCCGAAGCTCTTCGGTACCATGGAGCAGAACCCATAGAGTTTCCAGTTATTAGAATCGAACCTCCTTCAAGCTTTGCGCCTCTTGATACTGCCATCGAGAGAATGTGTAGTTATGATTGGCTTCTTTTCACAAGCGTCAATGGCGTTAGCGAGACAATCAAGCGTTTGGCAGCAATTGGACGAGACGTCAGAGCATTAGCTGGTCCGAAGATCGGCGCGATAGGACCTGCGACTGCGCAGGCCTTATCACAGCTAGGTATCAGGGTCGATTATGTGCCTAGGAGATTCGTTGCGGAAGCGTTTTGCGATGATTTCCCAGAAGATCCTGCGAAGAAGCGCATATTAATAATTCGCGCTGAGGAGGCAAGAAACGTGTTGCCGGAGGGACTTGCTGCGCGGGGAGCGGTCGTGAGTGTTGTGGCAGCGTACAAGACGGAGGTCAACTTCGCGGTTGAACGCCTTGGCGAGTTGTGCAAGCAGCTGGAGGGTTCGGAGATTGACGTGGTGACATTTACCAGTTCGTCAACGGTATCAGCTTTCTTAGACCTCGTTGGGAGTCAGACTGTCGCTAGGCTTCCCGACAGTGTGAAGATCGCGTGCATTGGTCCAGTGACTGCATCTACGGCTCGGGAATATGGTCTCAATGTCCATATCGTCGCTCAAGAGTATACTGTTGACGGACTGGTCGCAGCGATTGTAGAGGACGCAAAAAGAAACCCCTGATCAGTTTGCTATTTCTTTGGTAGACGAGCGTCAGTGGAAAACGAACACTTAAAGGGCGCGGCAAAGCCGCGCCCTTTAGCATTCCACTGATAGTCCAAACTGGTGCTACACGACGCTGGTTGGTTCTTTGACTTCGAACTTGTATCCTACGCCCCAGATGGTTGCGATTCGGCACGGGCTGCCTTCAATTTCAATCTTACGGCGTAGGCGCTTTATGTGCTGGTCTACAGTTCGCTCGTCGCCGTAGAATTCTTGGTATGCCCATACCTGCTCCAGAAGTTCTTCTCGTGTGAAAACACGATTGCGGTTGGACGCCAAATGCCACAACAAATCAAATTCCTTGGGCGTTAGGTCTATTCGCTTGTCTGCAACTATCACCTCGCGGGACATGCGGCTAATTGACAAGCCTGGTAAGCTAATGACCTGTTGTTCGTCTGGACTGGGAACATAGGCAGCTCTTCTGAGAACTGCCTTCACACGCGCGAGCAACTCTCGCGGCGAGAATGGCTTAGTTACGTAATCATCGGCTCCTATTTCAAGTCCCAAAACTCTGTCTACTTCGTCTACACGGGCGCTTAACATTATAAGAGGAACGTTCGAAAACTTGCGGATCTCCTTACAGACGTCAAGCCCGTCTACACCTGGCAACATCAGGTCTAAAATAACGATGTCGGGTTTCTCTGTTTTGATTAGTTCGATTCCTTCACTTCCGCTACCAGTGCAAATAACCTTGTACCCAGCCTTTTCAAAATAAAGGGTGATTAGCTCGCAAACGTTTTCTTCATCGTCGATCACTAGAACCTTGGGCCTGTTCGTTCCGGAATCTTCCTGCTGCTGTGCCTTTTCAACTTCCATAGCTACCGGTCACCTCGGCTTAAGCATTTTTGGCTTACGTCAAATCTTGCCAAGCAGCAACAATTATAACCAGGTTTAACTTGGCGCGTCAATAGTCCAACAAAAACACACGAAAAAAAGTCCGTCTCACCACACAATTGAACCCATAATCGCGTTGAAAATGCGTCTTCTAAGGTGGCGAAAGTCTGTTCCATCGCCTTCGCGGCATACGCGGTTTGTGAGGAGGATGGCGAATACATCCCACTCCGGATCTATTATCACAGCGGTCCCCGTGAAGCCTGAGTGGCCAATAGCTTTGCGTGACACCAAATCACCGCCAGGCATCATATCATTTGGATACGTGAACCAACCGATTGTCTGCCCTCCAATGCTCTCCGGAATCGCATTTGCGAACATCGCGTTTACGGCGGGCCTGCTAAATGGTGAGTTACACTCAGAATTGCCTGAGCGCTGAGCGGTTAGTGCTCTACAGAACTTTGCAAGGTCCGATGCGGTCGAAAACAGACCTGCATTTCCCGAAACTCCTCCCATTGCATGCGCATTTCCGTCGTGTACTTCGCCCACCAACTTTCGCTTACGCATTGGGCAATTGTCTGTTGCGGCGATGTGAGTGGCGGATGAGGGCTTTGGGTTGAAGCCTGTATTTTCCATACCGAGAGGTTGGAAAACCCGATCGGACACATACTTGTCTAATCGAGTGCCCGTGATAACCTCAAGTATTACTGAAAGCAGAATATATCCAAGGCAGCTGTAGACGTACCGCGCACCTGGATTGTGGTCTAGCGGTATGCTGAGAAGCTCATCAATCGCTTGGTCGCGGGTTTGACCTCTTGAATACAGATCCTTCCACGCAGGAAGTCCTGAAGTATGCGTGAGTAGGTGCCGTAGTGTAACGTTTTCCAGATGAGGCAGTTTGCGGTCGGGAAAGAAGCTGGTTACCGGTTCTCCCAGGTGGGTGAGGCCATCTTGGCACAGAATTAACATGGAAGATGCCATCGCGACCGGTTTGGTCACGGAAGCCAAATCGTATATCGTGTTTTCATCTACCGGTGCCGTTTGTTCGAAGTCGGTATATCCAGCTGAGTGCACAAGCGTTACTATTCCTTTTCGCTCGACCCACAATACACCGCCTGGATACAAGCCTTTTTGTGCACCATCTTCCAGCAGAGCAGCCGCCCGAGCCAGTCCATCTGGGTTCATTCCCGCCAATCGAGAGTTTTTTTCACTTAGTTTGTTCATTAGCGATCGCTCCCCTCTTGGGTTTCCATACCGCATATGTTTCTGAAGTCAGGCAAAGTATAGCACGGTTCTCGCTAGGTTAGACAAGCCGAATGTCTACCGCCGTATCGTTAGTCACGTAATCGTCCGCTTGTTGGTTGAATCAAGAACAGGTGTTCTGATATACTAATGATGCGATGAAGCTTTTGAACATCTGCAAAGGGAAGATACACAGAGCGACGGTGACTGCGTGCGATGTGAACTATGAAGGCAGCATCACTATCGATCAGGATTTACTCGATGCTGCCGGAATTGTGGATGGTGAACTTGTTCACGTATGGAATGTTACGAATGGGGAGAGACTGGAAACATACGCGATTCCAGCGGAACGCGGCAGCGGTACGATATGTCTAAACGGGGCAGCCGCACTACGCTGCAGCGTAGGGGACAAGGTTATTATTGCCGCTTTTTGCTTGACTGACGAGCCAGTACGACGGAAGGTCGTACTTGTTGACGAAAATAACCGCATCACGAAAGTTACATAGCGCAAACTACCTGACGAACCACTTTCAAGCATTCGGATAGCCTCGTGATCAATTCAGTCCTAGTCAAACCTTCGGGTCCGGATTGCAATCTTCGGTGCAATTATTGTTTCTATCGCCAAAAGGCTGGTCTATTTGAGGGTAAGTACCACCGCATGTCGGACCGCGTGCTTGAGGCGCTCATAAGTCAGTGTATGGATTTGGGCGTCACCACGTTTTCATGGCAAGGCGGCGAACCGGCACTTATGGGCTTGGATTTCTTCCAAAGGGTTGTCGAACTGGAAATACGTTATGGCTCGCCCGGTGCAACTGTGGCAAACGCATTTCAGACGAACGGAACCCTTCTAGACAGTGATTGGGCACGGTTTTTAGGCGATTACAATTTTCTCGTTGGGCTGTCTATTGATGGGCCTGCCCATTTGCACGATCACTATCGGAGGGATGCGGCTGGTAAAGGCACACACTCTCGTGTGATGGAGGCGGCAAGATTGCTGAAGCTTCATGGGGTGGAGTTCAACATCCTGGTTCTCGTAAATGATGTTAATGTTAAAGAGCCAGATGTGGTATGGGATTTCTTCAGGGAAAACGAATTCTCATTCCTCCAATTTGTGCCGTGCGTTGAGCCCGGAGGAAAGGGCAAGGCAGCGCCGTTTTCAGTTACACCAGAGGAGTATGGCGAATTTCTCATTACTGTTTTTGACCGGTGGGTCGAGGATTTTCCAAATGTATCCGTCAGGGATTTTGACGATTTGCTGGCGCACGAACTCGGAATGCCGCCTGGAACCTGTACGGTAAGCCAACAGTGCGGCAGCTACGTGGTTATAGAGCACAATGGCGACGTTTTCGTATGCGATTTTTTCGTAATGTCGAGGTGGCGTTTGGGAAACATACTCCAGACACCGCTCGCTGAAATTATTAAATCAGAAAAGTTCGGAGAATTTGCTAGGAACAAGAGCAACCTCGGATCGGCGTGTCGGTCTTGTGAGTATCTCGAATGGTGCTACGGCGGATGTCAAAAGCATCGAGTCGTACTAGGCGGTCCGGTCACCGCTCCGAGCTATTTTTGCAAATCTTACAAAATGCTCTTCAGTCATGCCCTGCCCAAGATACCACAGTTAGCTCAGCGGCTCAGATTGATGGGTCGCGCATAGCTGGATTAATAGCTAGTGACTAGAGAACGATTCGAAAAACGAACGCTCTACGAGTTTTGCGAAACCAGAAAGCTAATGGTTCGGTTGCTTGCTATTCAATCGACTGTGATTATGCCGGATATGGTGCAAGCTGAAATCAAACTGCTGCCAGTTGACTGCAATCTAGCCGCGGAGTGCAGGCGCAATGGCATACGTTGTCTAGTGTATGATCCCCTCGGTATCGACCCTTGCCCAGGTTTGTGGAAGGGATTGGACTGAGCAACCTTACAGTTCCATAATGGGGTCGTCGATGCGTTTCGGTGTTAGGCCAGGCTTTTGTGCTGGGAAGACTCATCGGCGCGAGCCACCTCGTTCGAAGCATCTCATTCTGTCAATCTAGATGAGCTAGATGAGGCTGGATCAAGTGCGCCTAATAGTGCTTTTGAACCCCGTGCCGAACTATCCTCAACATTTGTGTTGTGTAGCGGCTGGATAGGTCGTGCATTTGTATTAGGATTTTACGTCGGATTGGTTGGTGTGGTTGCTTGCGAGCATAGTTTTCGTGCGGCGGCGCAGGGAGGGCAAAAGCATCGGAACGGTTTCGCGGTATCGCTTGTACTCTTCGCCAAATCGTCTAACCAAGCCTTTCTCCTCGAACGCTATGAGGTACGCTGCGGCAATACCAGTCAGCACAGGAATTAGAACGACGCCGCCAAGTGATCGCCGTAGGAACGCGATTCCAAGTAGCACAAAAAGTGCCCCGAGCAACATCGGATTTCTAGTGTAGGCGTACGGGCCCGTTGTCACGAGTATTTGCGTTGGGTGCAAGGCGCGTCCGAATGCCTCAAGGGGCAGTCCTTTTCCAACAAATACAAGGTACGAATGAGCCCAAGTAATCCAAAAAGCACCAACCAGGATCGACGAGGCGGCTAGAATTAAGCAGATTTGTGTAGGTAGAGGTATCGGAGGCAGAGCCGTTAAGTTGTCAATAAGGACCGTAAGCCACCAAAAAGCTGAGGGCACCAGAATCGCGAAGAAAGCGATCGTGGCTACAACCCCGATAACAGCCTTCTTGGTGCCAATAGCCATCACGGTCACCAAGGTCGCTTTACCCTTCGCAGGTTTATTTCAAACGCTGAGCGATAAATAACTTGGTCGTCCCACCGATATGGGGTTTCAAATACTTCAAGCCGTATTGACCCCGTTTGAGATCAGAGGCAGGAACTCAAGTAACGAATACGCAACATAGGATTTGGTTGGACCTATGTGGATTGCACTGACTATCTTTGCACTTGGCTTAGCGTACGTGATTGTGACTTACAACTCGCTCGTGTCGCTTCGCAATCGTGCTAAAAACGCCTGGTCTGATATTGATGTTCAGCTCAAGCGCAGGCACGACCTTATTCCAAATTTGGTAGCTGTCGTTCAAGGATATGCGTCCCACGAAAAAACGGTTTTCGATGACGTTGCGCGTTTGCGTGCTAGAGCAATGGGGCTACAGAGTAGCTCGCAACGAGAGGATGTAGAGAACGAAATTGCAGCTGCGATTAAGACTATATTTGCAATTGCCGAGAATTACCCCGAGCTGAAAGCGGACAAGAATTTCAGGCAGCTCCAGTCTCAGCTTGCCGAAATTGAAGATCATATTCAGTATGCGCGTCGCTACTACAACGCAGTGGTCCGAGACCTTAACAACAAGTGCGAAATGTTTCCATCCGGCTTAGTCGCAAGTTTGGCAGGATTTGGGCGTTTGCCGTACTTTCAGGCGGAAAACGACGCGCGAGGACCTGTGCGCGTTGAAATGAACGGCGGGGATTCTGGTGAAATTCGTATTGCATAAGTTATCTAAGAGCGTACCGCTCTGGCACCTAGTGCATTCCTGTGCGTGTTCGCAGCGACGGTATCGATGGCATTCTCTCTGGGCTGCTGGTTTCGCATGTTGTTTGATCTTGTTTGCGTCCCCAGTGTTTGCTTTTCCGATAACGGATTTCGCAATTAGGATTGAGGTTAGCCGTGACAGTAGCATCCGTGTGACCGAGACAATCACTGCAGATTTTACCAATGAACCGCATCACGGGATCTACCGCGAAATTCCACTTTCTGGCAAGGACTACTGGGGAAATAAGTACCGACTACGCATTGAGGAAGTGCGAGTTACAGACCGATCGGGTCGACCGCTTCCAACCTTTGAGCGCTTTCGGGACGGCAATATATATTTAAGGATTGGTGACCCGGAAGTCTATGTGAGCGGTCGACAGACATACGTAATCAGCTACCGTGTCTGGAGAGCGGTACATTTCTTTTCGGAACACGATGAGCTTTATTGGAATGCGATTGGCACTGAGGGGGAAGTGCCAATTCTAAAAGCGTTTTGTGTAGTGATGTTGCCTGAAGATCTACGATCCAATCAGATTCGGGTCGCATGTTACACGGGTCAATATGGTTCTGCGGGAAACGCGAAAGCGTCGTGGCAAGTAATAGATCCTGCGGCTGTGCGGTTCTGGACGACCGAAACATTGTCGCCAGGAGAGGGAATGACCGTAGTGGTCGGATGGCCCAAGGGCATAGTGCTGCGACCTTCTCTTGCTAGGGAGTGCTTATGGTTTGCATCCGACAACGGCTATGTTTTTTTGGTACCGCTATTCTCTTTGGGGCTTTTTGTCTACTGGAAACGAGTGGGTGCCGACGCGGATACAGGGCGATCGCTGGTTGTGACCTACGAGCCGCCATATAACTTAAGTCCTGCAGAATTGGGGACCCTGATAGATGAGAGGGTAGACATTCGCGACATATCGGCATCCATAGTTGATCTTGCTGTCAAAGGTTATTTGCGAATTAAAGAGACTGTGGAGAAGGGCTTCTTGCGAACGAATCGCGATTACACTCTTGAATTAACCAAACCTTTCGAGGAGGTAGTAAAAGATCCAGCGCTCAAACCTTTTGAGGTAGCGCTCATAATGGCGCTGTTCGCTCAGAAGCAATTCTGCGTTATTTCATCCCTTGAATACGAGTTCTATGTTCATATTCCGAAACTCAAGACGATGCTCTACAATTCACTCGTCAAACAGCGATACTTTACTCATTCACCCGAGTCCGTGCGCAAGACCTATTTAGGTGCAGGCATTGGGATTTTGGGCGCGGGGATTTTTCTGGTTTTCCTAGGGCTCGGCGATTCTTCTGGGATTGTTTCTACCGGATGGGGTATTTCGGTCGCGTTGTGCGGTGCAATACTTGCGGTTGCATCGAGGACAATGCCGCGAAAAACTGCCAAAGGCAAAAATGCATTACTAGCCGCGCGAGGTTTTGAAGAATATTTGTCTCGTGCGGAGCGAGCATTAATAGAACATCAGGAACGACAAAACTATTTTGAGAAATTCTTGCCATACGCGATGGTTTTTGGGATAGCACACAGATGGGCTAAAGCCTTCGATGGGATTCAGACTGAGCCTCCAAACTGGTATACGGGAGAAGGAGCAGAGTTCCATCCGGTATACTTCGCACATCACCTAAATCGGGCTGCTAGCGGTTGGGCAAGTACGTTCACCTCTCAACCTCGTTCTAGTGGCAGTTCGGGTGGCGGCGGTTTCTTTTCAGGTAGAAGCGGGTTTGGTGGCGGCTTTTCCGGCGGTGGAGGAGGCGGCGGTGGCGTTGGTGGATGGTGATCGCGGCTATGAATGAGTTGGTTAATCACGCACGACAACTCGTTTCGAGCCTTAGAGGTCTGCCAAACGTGGTTACTGCATCAGCTCGAGAAGTTGCAGAGCAGGCTAAGGTTTATGGAAGGGTAACGCAGTATGGTAGTTACAACTTCTCGTCCAATGTCAAGAACCTCAGCACCGCTCTTACTGTTTATTTGGGTAGTGATCGCGTAGAAACCGAAGTACTAACGCAGCGCAAACGGGAAATCAAACGAAGTGCTCCGGAAACGATTAAGAGGTTGGAAAAATACCTTACGCGTGTACCCGCGGTTAGAGTTTGCTGCCGAATAGGTGACCGAAGCGATTTTACTCCTTCGTGCGCGTTTGTTGTATCTACCTACCGAGCAGATTCTATTCGTTTGGCGCATATGGTTACGCAAAACCTGTTTCCGGCAGATGAATCAGGTTCTGCGGATCTGATCGTTGTCGCCGTCCCGGAGTGGCCAGAAAAGGAGCGGCAGGTTTTAGTCTTCCCAGAGGCTGGCGTCACACTTGTCTTGGGAACAGATTTCTTTGGTGAGATAAAAAATGCGTTTTTGCGCATGGCGATGTGGCTGGCTAAAGAACGCGGAATGCTGGGACTTCACGCGGGAACCCAAATAGTTCACGCGCAATCTTCTGATGGTGCTCTTCGCAGATTGGGTGTCATTATGTTTGGCATTGCTGCCACTGGAAAGACAACCCATTCGTGTCACGACCACGGTTTGGATAGGCCTGGCGAGGCTGTTCAAATAGCGCAGGATGATGTGGTGTTTTGGAACGCCGACGGATCGGCCTTGGGTAGCGAGCGCGGGCTTTATATTGCAACTCTAGGTCTCAGTCCTGATCACCAACCGGTTTTATACTCAGCCGCGACAAAACCAGAGGCGATTCTTGAAAATGTATTTGTGGATTTCACTGGCGCGGTTGATTTCGATGACCGAAGCATTACCCCAAATGCACACGCTTTGGCTCCGCGCACAAGTTTGGGTTCTTTTGCCTTGGATGGTATAAACTTGCCCCCTGTTTCGGATCTGGATCGACTCGTATTGCTCTTTATGGTTAGGGATTATACAGTCGTACCAATAGCGAGTAAGCTTACACCGGAGCAGGCGACAGTAGCATTTATGCTCAGCGAATCCATAGATATTGTTGGTGCAGACCAGCAGACGGGAATGATGTCCGGAGGAATAGGAGCCAGCCCCTATATAGTGGGTGACGCGGTTGTTGACTGCAATCGGTTTTATGAATTCGTTAAATCGCACGGATCCAAAATAGAGTGCTACATGTTGAATACTGGTAGTGTTGGCGAATTGGTTGAACACGAACTAGACGGTTCTCGCAAAGTGCTGCGCAAAGTTACAAGAATAGCTATACCAGAAATGGCTGCGGTGATTCGAGGGATTCTTAGAGGCACAATAAAATGGCGCGAAGATCCAAACTGGATGGTGGAAACTCCAGCGTTTGTAGATGGGGTTGATATTTCTCGCTTCGAGCTCAGTCGCCACTATGACCAGCAAAGGATAGACTTTTTAATAGCTGAGAAGCGCGCAGAGCGCGCGCGATACGCTGAGGGTTTTGCAAACTTAGACCCCGCGGTGCGGGCGGCCGCAGAGTTTTGATTGGGACGCCCGCACCGGTATTATCATTCTTTAGCCATTAGCGCTCCGGCACCTGCAAACCCAAGTCTTTGCCGAGCTCCTTAAGTTCGGATATTGTCTGTTGCACGAGCTTGATGGACTCCAGATCCTCTGGTTTCGAGCCAGTTACAGATTCGAACCACTTTGGAAGTGCATCGACTGATTGCTGCAGTCCGTCAATACATCTGGACAGGAGCTTTGATGCTGCGCTTTTCTTTTCCTCAGCGACCTTGCCGTTTTGAACGAGTTTGCCCAAGTCATATGCGGCGCGCAGCGCACGTATGTATCCGTCTATGACGAGTGTTTCATAGATGAATTCGTCAACGCCGAGTTCGCGCGCTAGACGCAAAGCCCTATTTTCGTTCTGCACATCTTGGTCGAATTGTTCCAATGTTTTTATCTGTCCCCAAGGACCACGGAATGGGCCTAGCACTTCACCAAGCGCAGGAAGATTACCTTCGCGAATCCTTTTGGCGATTGGTCCGGGGAAATGACGCTTTTCAGAAAGCGGGAAGTCGGAGCCATATACATCCCAGGAAACGTTACCGTGCAAATCAACCCAGTCGGCGAATTTTTCGGGCTCCTTTATCCCATTGCGCAAAGCCCACGAAACGGCAAATTCTCGCGGGCTCCGTCCTTTGGCGTTCCATGCCCACTCCGCAGCTGCCTCCACTAGAAATCGGTTTATCTGCAGTCCTGTGCACGCGTACCCGAGTAGGCCACGGCACCCATTATCAACAAAGTCCTGCAGTCGGTAGTGAGCAAACTGAGGGCTTGTAAATGGATGGTGCAAGTGCACAAACGCTGAAAGATTTGGCACTGGTCCAACCCATCCGCCTCGCTTGATGAAATCAAGGACGTCGCCTACTATCATCGGCTCCTTGCCGTTTGTATATGTCAGAAGGCTTTCGTAGTACCAAACCTTCACGTCCGGTGGTACTTCTGCGAAGAGAAGTTTGTTACTTGGGCGAGTCTCTTCGCTTGTCAGAATTCGCAGCCCAAACTTAGTACCCAGTTTTTCTTGAGCTTTTCTCCAAGCAGCAAGTACCGTACGGAACTCAAGCACCGTGCGGTCTACTTTCTTGCACTGTTCACACTGGCAACCTCCCTGCCCGTGAAGGTTTTCCGCTAGCCATACGCTGACCTCA
>Ga0123519_10008882_pt1 | contig 15243 bp, 18 predicted proteins | sample YelNatPaOPRAMG02_FD_87396 | JGI IMG/M metagenome (GOLD analysis project Ga0123519, IMG submission 87396) | Hot spring microbial communities from Yellowstone National Park - Yellowstone National Park OP-RAMG-02 (version 2) | ecosystem: Environmental > Aquatic > Thermal springs > Hot (42-90C) ...
GAAAGCTTGCTTCGCCAAGGTGCTCGAGACGCGGTAGTGGCGATACGTGATCCCGAGGTCGTGGAGGCAGGGATGAAGGCCGGCGTGGGTGCGACACTCGAGATGGAGGTAGGGGGCAAGTTCGAGAGGCGCTTCTACCAACCGCTCAAGATCAGAGGCGTGGTGAAGGCGATTGACGACGGCGAGTACGTAATCGCTGGCCCTTCACACGGTGGCTGGGGGCGCACAGTGAATCGAGAGGCCTTCCGCGAGGTGCACGCTGGTCCCCGCGTCGTGCTGCGCACCGGCAACAAGATAGACGTTATCTTCAGCGTGGGGCGCCCCGGCAACGAGCGAGACTATTACAAGAGTGCTGGCATCGTTCTGGAGGAGAAGCGCATACTAGTAGTCAAGTCCAACCAGGCTCATCGCGCCTCATTCGGTCCCATAGCGGCCGCTATCATCGACATCGCCACCCCCGGGGCAGCGACGGTGGACTATCTGAGCCTGCCCTTCCGCCATCTGCGCCGGCCGATGTGGCCACTAGATCGCGACTTCGAGTGGGATATCTAGATTGCCTCTGTCGCAGTCGCTCTGCACGAACTAGAGCCGGGCTAGCTCACTCTTGACGGGATGGGCTAGTCCGGCTCATCTTGCTCAGTAGATAAGCGCTCTCAGTTCCGCAGTACGAACGGCAGGTAGATGTAGTACTCCCCTGGCAGACCACTCCAGTAGCCAAACTGCGCCTTATAGTTGGCGCTGGACTCGCCGCCGATGACGGTTTGGCCGATGGTCAGGTTAGCAGCATAGCTGGCAGAGGTAACTCTGGCTCCCCCTCCACCCGACAAAGGCACAAACCAATCCAGGCGGTAGTTGGTCGAGGTCATAGCCAGCACGGTAAGGCCCAGCACCAGGACGCACAACAGCACGGCGATTCTTGTCCCGACTTGACGCTTGCTCATGGCCCGTCCTTTCTCGCTATATCCACAACCAGCAGGCCACGATCAATAGACAAGGACGACGATTTCGCCGCCGTTCGTTGCGCCAGTGCTGCTCGTCCAGCGGACACAGTGGAGCTTATCCGTACCCGTCGGGATGCAGTTGGCGGCCCGATCGCCAAGCACGCCGGTCGCCATGGCGGTGTAGAATCGATCGGTTACTGAGAAGTGAAAATCGAGAATACAGCCACCAAACCCGTCATCAGATACCGTTATACTGCCACCGTTAGAGTTGAAGGACCTCACAACGCTGGAAGAGGCACCAGTGCAGACCGCGACGGCAGCCGCCTTAAGCAGTCCATTCGCAGTTGGAGCCTGGCTAACGGACCCCGCACCAGACACTTTGAACAGCTCAACGCTCTCGGCGTTGTCCACCGCCCTGATGTATGGGCCACCGTTGGACTGCAAGTACAGCACCTCGCCACTGCCAGCATTCGCAAAGTGGGCTGTGGCAAAGCCGCTGCTGTTCGTGAAGTAGCCAGCCATACCGTTGGTGGGGTTGGTGTTGCCTGCACGCAAGGCAGCCTGATACCGTCCACTGCCGGTGCTGTAGGCATAGACCCCTACCGCCCCGCCGTACCCCTCACCAGATACACCTCGGCCGTTTGGCGAATGACTCAGCGCTCGTATCCCATAGGAGCTACCACTGGACGCCGTGTTCTCGGCGTAGATGGCATTCCAACCTGACTGGCTCCCTTCCACAATTGCCCCTGGGCGCACACTCATTGCGTACGGCACAGCATAGACGGGAAGCCGGGGCGCCATTTCCGCATCAGAGCCGACTTTGACGCCCAGGTACAGTTGCTGACCATTGAAGACGGAGTAGTTGCACCCGGTGACGTAATCGGCAAACAGCCCGTTCGTCACGGTGATGTTGCGTGGTCCATCGGTACAAAGCGCGGTCCCTCCCGAAGCCGCGGTGTATAGCTTGAACGTCACAGAGGCGGTGCCGTTTAGCGGCGTCCCGCTGGCATCCGTCAGTCGGCCCTGTACGGGGATGGAAGTTCCGAGGAGTGCTTCTGGCCCCACCACTGGTAACGCCTGCTCATTCTGGGGCTTGGGTGGCTCTTGCGCCAACCCCAATCCCACGCTGCCAACCGCAGCGAGTGTCAACGCGACGACGAGGGCGGCCGTGAACAAGTCCTTTCTGGTCATCTCCTCTTCCTTTTCTCCTGAATACACAGGTAAGCCCGAACCCAGCGCTGCCCACATCATCCCTTGTGCAATTGGCTTGGCCTCACACCTGTTGCCCAGGGCGCCACCCCTACCCAGCTGCCGCCTCTGTCACCTCCTTCATCGACGCTTCGTCACAAATGCAACGAGGCGCCCCGATCGGGCGCCTCTCAACGGCCAATGAGTCCCTACCTGCCAGGCCAAGAGAAGCCGATCAGACCGGGACGTGAAGCACTCCTATACTAGCATCAACGTAGCGTTCTATCAAGCTTCTCCGGCTTCGTCTGATGAGATCGAGAGCGTGAGAGATGGGCAGGGCTCCTGCACGGTCTGCTGCGAGAAGTCTGTGCCGCTAGAATATCCCTCGGACAACCAGTCCAAAGCCCAACAGGATCAGGGGAATGCCCACTATGGCGCCGACGATGGTCAGACACAGGATCACGCCGATCAGCATAAGAGCCAAGCCAAGCAGAATGGCTACCAATCGGCCTAGCAGATCCAGCACCAGGCTTACGAACTGCCAGATGAGCCAGAACGGCCACAGCAGCAAGCGCACCTCTACTGCCCTCCGATCGCGAGCGGCCAGCCAGCAACTAGGCTGGCTCGACACCACATTCTTCGTCAATCATAACACGCGGGTCGAGGGGTGGTGTGACCGCCGCCGATCCGGCACGGGAAATGCTCCACTTGGGAATCTGGCACCGATCCTGCCCGAAGTCGCACACCGACCTGTAAGGAGGTAGGAACTTGACACTAGCATCGATACTTTGGGCGATCTTCGTGATCGTCCTTCTCGTCTGGTTTTTCGGCATCCTGTTCAGCTACGGCGGGACTCTGATCAACCTGCTCCTGATCGTCGCCGCTGCGGTGCTTATCTACAACCTGTTATTCACGCGCCGGGCCGCGTACTAGCAGATCAATACAGGAGGCAATGCAATGCAGCGTAGAGAAGAGGGCTACGAGCCTGAGCGAGAGGTGACTCCTCAGGGCGCGGAGCGGCCGCGCCCTGGCGGGCTAAGGCCAGTGGAGCCGGCAACTAGCCGCAGGGAGCCGTACATCGCAGAAGAGCCCACAGTGACAATGCGCGCTCGGGACTTGCTGCGGTGGTCCTCTATCTGGGCGGGGTTTTTCCTATCGCTAAGCCTCATCGTGCTGCTGGGGGCACTGGGCGCTGGCCTGGGGTTGTCAGTTGCCGGTGGTCCGGCTGCCGTGGGAGGGGCTAGCACAGCTACCGGCGTTGGAGCCGCTCTTTGGGGCGCCTTCATGCTCGCGGTAGCGTTCTTCTTTGGCGGCTGGCTGGCTGGGCGGACGTCGGCTATCGCCGGACCGATGGTAGGGCTGTTTCAGGGGCTAGTAGTGTGGGCACTGACCACAGCGGGGCTACTTGCCTTCGGCGCCACCGGCCTCGCCGGGGCGCTGGGAGCTATCCTGGGCGTGGGAGCGCCTTCAGCTCCAGCAGGCGGAACGGTCGGAGCGCTTACCATAGCCACTGGCGCGGCCTGGGGCGCATTCGCCGCTCTGCTCATCGGGCTGATATTCGCTGCCCTCGGTGGATGGGTAGGAGGGCAGGACCTGCCGGAGCACATTCCTGGGCAGTAACGTCTTCTTGCTAGCCATTCTTTACCCATGGGCGGCCAGCCGCGGAGGCTGGCCGCCCATGTCCTGTCTTCTGGCAGAGATCGCCTGACGCGTCAGGCACGCAGAGAAGCAGCGTTGACCAAGTAGATGCCACCCAGCACCAAGCCTCCCCCCAGGAGGGTAAGAGGGCCCAAGCGCTCGCCGAGGGTCAGGGCGCCGAAAAGCACAGCGACGACGGGCACCAAGAACACATAAGCGCTGACCTCACTGGCAGACCGCTGGCGCAACAGGTAGAACCAGATTAGGTAGGCCAAGGCAGAGGAGCCGAGAGCGCAGAACAACACTGACCAGAGCAGGTCCCAAGCGGGCTCCACGGCACTAGGCTGCTCAAGGGTGAAAGCGGCCATCGCCAGCGGGACGGCTCCGTAGATAGCCTGGAGGGCAGTAGCCCAGAGCAGGTTGAGCTTGGCCTGGCGGGCCTTGAAGAACACCGTGCCCAGAGCCCAAGATAGCGCTCCCAAGAGCGTCATCGCGTAGCCAGGCCACGAAAGGTGCTCCGAAACCTGCACTTTGCCGCCTACCACCGCCACCACGCCAGCAAAGCCCAACAGCAGCCCAGCCACCCGCGGGGGTGATAGCTTCTCTCCCAGCCAAGCCCACGCTAGCACGGTGACCAGAAAGGGCTGGGTGTAGGTCAGAATAGAGGACTCGCCAGCCGAGATGCGAGTCAAACCAAGGTTCATCATTCCCCAGAAGCAGGCGACGTTGGTGAGACCAAGGACGGCGGCGCAGCCGTGCGAGTAGAGATCGAGGGGGACGCGGCGAGTGGTAGCCAGCGCGTAAGCTCCTAGGGCAAGGCCGCCAATGGCAGCGCGCAGAAACGTGAAGGTAAGCGGCGGCGAATGGCGCAACCCAACCTTAATGACGACGTAGGTTGCTCCCCAGATCAGGCAGAGCAGCAAGAAGCAGAGGGGAAGGCACAGGCTGCAGAGGGTTCGCCTCAAGCTAATCCACTCTCCGCGCCCGGCCCTCGTCAGGGCGCTCTGCCAGGAAACGTGTCACTTGTGCAAGTGTAGGCAGCCCGGTTCGCCCGCCGAGCTTGGTGGCTTTCAGCCCGGCCACCGCCGACGAGAAGCGAATGGCCTCGTGTATGTCCATCCCGCGCGTCATCGCGAAGGCGAAGGCGCCGTGGAAGGAATCCCCGCAGCCCGTGGTGTCAACGACCTTGACTGCAAAAGCGGGGCAATGATAGACATCATCTCCGGCCAAGTACCAACAACCCCTTGCCCCCACAGTGATAACCGGCATTCGCGGGCCACGCCTCGCCATCTCTCGCAGAGCACGAGGGAAATCCTCCCCTCCTACCAGGCGACGGCCAGCCTCTTCAGGGATGATAAGGGCATCGATGTTGCGGACCAGCTCGGCAGCCCGACCATCTAGCTCAGACAGATCGCCGATGACTGCCACTCCCTTAGCGCGGGCAACGGCGGAAGCTTCCACGGCGACAGGAAGGAAAGCCATGTCCACTAGGAGGCTCTTGGCCCGACCGATACGAGAGAAGTCGAACCTGGGCTCGTCAGAAGGCAGGTAAACGCCCTGGCCAGGCGTCCAGAAGATCGTGCGCTCGCCCGTGAGCGCGTCGACTTCGATGAAGCTGCTGGGAGTGCGCGCCCCGGGCACGACCCGTACCGAGTCGACACGGACGCCGAAGGAGGCTAGTTCCTGCCTTACTAAGCGCCCGTGGTGGTCATCGCCGACCTCCGTCCAGATTTCGACACGTCCCCCCAAACGAGCCACGGCCACCGTTGCCGTCGCCACCAGGCCACCGCCCTGGATGAGCGGTGCGGTGCACTGTTCCGAACCATCCTCTCCGTGCGAAACGATAGACAGATGGTCAATGCAGGCCAGCCCGACACCAATCACTTCGCTGACATCTTCGCACGGCTCGTCCACTTCCTAACTCGTTCCCTACCTTCCTGCTCGAGGCTCTCGCGAGGCTTATTCTACCACGAGTTCGGTTGGCGCCGCTCCGTCTGGTTGTTCGCAACGTTGCGTAGCCAGGCAGTTCTACTACCACAAGGTGGTAGAAAATGGGGTGGTTTTGCCCCGAAAACGCTTGTCCGCCCCTGGCGCCCATGCTATAATTCCGCCGACCTACGCCTGACGGCACGGTTGCCAGAATAGCCGCGCGGGAGGAGTAATGCCAGTCAAGCTGCTGCGCCATACGCCGGAGCCGGATCTCACAATCGCGGCGGCGGCCCGGCTGTGCTACTCGAACGTCAGCGCTACCCAGCTAACAGAGCAGATGAGCGAAGCCCAAGTGGCGAAGTTGTTGGAGCATGTGATCCGTTCCGGGCATCATTCCACCCTGGAACATGCCAGCTTCACGTTCGCTATCGATGGCCTTTCGCGAGCAGCAAGCCACCAGCTGGTGCGCCATCGCCTCGCCAGCTACAGCCAGCAAAGCCAGCGCTGGGTGGCCTTTGACCGTGCCGATTATGTCACGCCTTTCAGCGTCGCCAGTCGGCCCGATCTCAAGCAGGCATTCGAGGAAGGAATGCAGAAGGCCTTCGCCCTGTATCGCCAGCTTCTGCAGGCGGGCATTCCGGCCGAGGATGCCCGCTACGTTCTCCCCAACGCTACCACCACGCGCCTGGTGATGACCATGAATGCGCGCGAGTTGCTGCATGTCTGTGGTGTGCGCCTCTGCCAGCGAGCACAGTGGGAGATCCGAGGCCTTTTCCAGGAGGTCAAAGCCGAAGTCGAGCGCGTGGCACCACGTCTTGGCTCGCATTTGCAGCCCAAGTGTATCGCCCTGGGTTATTGTGATGAAGAGCGAGAAAGCTGCGGTTTGCGGCCGCTGCGACGCGACGTATTTCCCGAGTGACTACACGCGCAGAAGAGCGACGTAGGTGTTTGCCGCATCTTGTGACTGATTTCACAATAACTCGGACAGAGAAGAGGGATCGGGGATGTTCAGCGAGAAACCCATCAGTGAGTTCCTGAATGACCTTGCCGGAAGGAGCCCAGTGCCGGGTGGTGGCAGTGTGGCTGCTCTGGCAGGCGCGCTAGCGGCCGGCTTGGTGAGCATGGTGTGCAGTCTTACAATCGGCAAAGAGAAATACCAGGATGTGGAATCAGAAATGGCCCAGCTTCTCACACGGTCGGAGAGACTGCGGCGGCGCTTGACGGAATTGTTGGAGGCTGATACTCAGGTCTACTCAGCCGTCTCTGCAGCCTACAGGCTGCCGCGCGGTACCGACGAAGAGAAGGCGAAGCGGAGCGCCGCCATCCAAGCAGCCCTTATCGAGGCCAGCCAGGTGCCGCTGCAGATCGCGCAGGCTTGCGCCGAAGTGATGGAGCTGTCACTGCCGGCAGCAGCCAAGGGCAACTCTTCAGCCGTCAGCGATGCTGGAGTGGCGGTGCTGCTAGCGGAGGCGGCTATGCGCGGGGCAGCGCTGAACGTGAGCATCAACCTCGCCTCTATCAAGGATGGACATTTCGTGCGCGAGACCAGGCAGTCCCTGGAGGCGGCCTTTGCCGATAAGGAAGCCATCAAGCAGCAAGTGTTAAGGCTGGTCGAAGAGAGAATGTAGGTAGCCTATTCCAGACCTCAGGAGGGAGGAGCGGTCGCTTATGGGAGGCACTATCCTGGACGGAAAGGCGCTGGCGGCGACGATCAAAGAGGAGATCGTCGGGGAGGTTGAGAGGTTTCAGAGCGAGTACGGCTTCACTCCAACGGTGGCAGTTGTGCAAGCGGGAGCCGATCCAGCCTCGGAACGCTACGTCCGCCAGATAGGGAGGAACTTCGAGGGCGCGGGTATGGGGTTTTCGCTGCACGCGCTGCCCGCCGAGGCCACCGAGGCAGAAGCGGTCCAGCTGGTTGCCGCTCTCAGCGCAGACGAGCGAATTCACGGCATCATCATCCAGATGCCGTTGCCCAAGAGCATCTCCGCCGAGAAGGTAGTGGGCGCGCTCTCGCCGGCCAAAGATGTGGACGGCGTGCACCCCCTCAACGCTGGCCGGCTGCTGGCCGGCACTGGCCAGTACTTCGTACCGGCCACGCCAGCAGGCGGTATGGAGATCCTGCGCCGGTATCAGGAGCCCATTCAAGGGCGGAGAGCGGTGGTGGTAGGCCGCTCGAACATAGTCGGTAAGCCTATGGCGCTCCTGCTCTTGCACCAGCATGCCACTGTGACCATCTGCCACTCGCGCACGCCCGATCTGGGGGCGATAACCCGTGAAGCCGATATCCTGGTCGCCGCCGTTGGCAAAGCGCGCCTCATCACCGGTGAGATGATCAAGCCGGGAGCGACCGTGATCGACTTCGGGGTCAACATTGTAGAGGGCAAGCCGGTGGGTGACGTAGACTTCGAGTCAGCCTGCGAAGTGGCCGGGGCTATCACCCCGGTGCCAGGTGGAACTGGCCCGATGACGAATGTTATGCTCTTGCGCAATACGCTCGAAGCCGCTCGGCGACAGGTCGAGGCGGCCTCCAGCTGACCCGAAATCGTAAGGCGCCACCTGGCGCCATTCCGATCTATCGATGCGATCGGAGATGCTATCGCAGAAGAAGTAAGGAATCCTGCAGGATTTGTCTGCGCGCCGCTTCGTCACAGGCAAGAGCAGCCTCAGCCCCCTCCCTGGGAAAGGGAGCTTAGCAGAACCGGACCATAAAGTTCATATAACGGAGGTAAGTCAGTTGCTGAGCGATCTGGAAATCGCGCAGGCGGCCGAAATGAAGCCCATCACTGAAATCGCGAAGGACCTCGGACTCGAAGAGGACGAGATCGAGCTCTACGGCAAGTACAAGGCCAAGGTCAGCCTGAATGTACTGGAACGGCTCAAGGACAGGCCAAACGGCAAGTACATCGACGTCACGGCCATCACTCCCACTCCGCTGGGCGAGGGCAAGACCGTCACCACCATCGGCCTCTCCCAGGCTCTGAATCGCATCGGCAAGAAGACTGTTACCTGCATTCGCCAACCGTCGTTAGGGCCGGTTTTCGGCATCAAAGGAGGAGCAGCGGGTGGGGGCTACTCGCAGGTGGTGCCAATGGAGGACTTCAACCTCCATCTTACCGGCGACACCCACGCTGTTTCCATGGCTCACAATCTCTTAGCCGCCTTCGTGGACAATCATCTGTGCCACGGTAACGAACTGGACATCGACCCCTTCAGCATCACTTGGCCGCGCGTAGTTGATATCAGCGACCGTGCTCTCCGTCGCATTATCAGCGGCCTGGGAGGCAAAGACAACGGGGTACCTCGCGAGACTGGTTTCGATATCGCGGTGGCCTCGGAAGTGATGGCCATTCTGGCTCTCACCACCGACCTCTTCGATCTTCGTCAACGCCTGGGACGCATCGTCATCGGCCAGAACCGACGAGGCGAGGCCGTAACGGCCGAGGATCTCAAGTGTGCGGGCTCGATGACTGTGCTAATGCGAGACGCCATCAAGCCTAACCTCCTGCAGACGTTGGAGCACGGCGCCTGCTTCGTGCACGCCGGTCCCTTCGCCAACATCGCTCACGGCAACAACTCCATCATTGCTGACCGCATAGCCCTCAAGTTGGCCGATTACGTGGTGACCGAGAGCGGCTTCGGCGCGGATATGGGTTTCGAGAAGTTCGCGAATATCAAGTGCCGCTACTCTGGCCTCAAGCCGGATGCTGTAGTCATTGTCGCTACGGTGCGCGCTCTGAAGATGCACGGTGGGATAGGCAAGGTGGTGGCAGGGAAACCCCTGGATGAGTCGCTGACGCGAGAGAACATCCCAGCGGTGGAGAAGGGCTGCGAGAACCTGGCCAAGATGATCGAGAACGTGCGCTACTTCGGCTTGCCGGCCGTCGTGGCCCTGAACCGGTTTACCACCGACACCGACGGCGAACTGGAGGCCGTGCGCTGCAAGGCTATCGAGGCTGGGGCCGAGGACGCGGTGCCGAGCACGGTCTGGGCCGAGGGCGGAGCCGGGGGAGAGGACCTGGCACGAGCAGTGGTCAAGGCAGCCGAGAAGAAGTCAGACTTCCACTTCCTTTACCCGCTGGACGCGTCGATCAAAGAAAAGATAGAGGTCATTGCCACCAAGATCTACGGCGCCGATGGGGTAGACTATTTGCCGCTGGCGGAGCAGAAGATCAAGCTCTACACCAAGCTTGGTTACGATAAGCTGCCCATCTGCATGGCCAAGACTCACCTATCGCTCTCACACGACCCCAACCTCAAAGGGAGGCCGCGGGGTTTTCGCGTCCCCATCCGCGATATCCGCGCCTCGGTGGGCGCTGGCTTCCTCTATCCGCTTCTAGGCGAGATGCGCACCATGCCTGGCCTGCCTTCAGTGCCGGCCGGGACAAAGGTAGACATCGACGAGCAGGGGCGTGTGGTGGGCCTGTTCTAGGCGAACCGCCGGAAAGGATTCGGTAGAGATTCTGTCAGTCGGAAGCGTCTCCGAGGGCAGGGGTCGTCTCTTGCCCTCGGGGACCAAAGGGCTTGTTCTGGGCACGGAAGGTGCTGACCGAGCTACTCGGGCGAGTCTATCGTCTCGAGGAGATCGGTGGCAGGCACCAGACCGATAACGCTCGCGCTCGCTGGCGACGTGATGCTGGGACGCCTTGTAAACAGGGCGATCGCTCTTTACGGGCCGGCCTATCCCTGGGGCGATCTGCTGCCACTCTTGGCCCAAGCGGACCTCACGGTGATCAATCTGGAATGCGTCATCACGAGGCATACTCGTCCTTGGCGCCGAACGCCTAAGGTCTTTCATTTCCGGGCTGACCCAATTGCCATCGAGACCCTCAAGCTCGCCGGGGTAGACGCCGTCACACTGGCCAATAATCACGTGCTGGACTATGAGGTCGAGGGTTTGCTGGAGATGCTCAGGCTGCTGGACGAGAACAACATTGCCCACGCCGGGGCGGGAGCGAACCGAGAGCAGGCCTCCCAACCGGCCATTCTCACGGCCGGCGGATGGCGAATTGCTGTTCTCGCCTACACAGACAACGAACCGGGCTGGGCGGCCCGGGAAAACGCGCCGGGCACGAACTACGCCCCGGTGAGCATGGAGCCGAGGAATCTGGCTGAGATCGCGAGGAGCATCCAGCGGGCACGCGGAGAAGCCGACCTAGTCATCTTCTCCAATCATTGGGGGCCGAATATGCGCGAACGACCCACTAAGCTGTTCCGGGATTTTGCGCACGCTATCCTCGACGCCGGTGCCGACGTCTACCTGGGGCACAGCGCCCACATCTTCCAGGGCATCGAGATCTATCAGGGCAAGCCCCTAATCTACGATGCGGGGGACTTCGTGGATGACTACGCTGTAGACCCCGTACTCCGAAACGATAGGGCCTTGCTTTTCTGGCTGGCGCTGGACAGCAAAGGTATGCAAACGCTCGATCTCATCCCCTGCCTCATCGAGGCCTGTCAAGTCAACCGCGCGCGAGGAGACGAACTCAAGGCAGTAGCCCAACGGGTACAATCCCTATCAGCCGAGTTTCAGACCAGGATCGAGGCCCAGGATGACCGCCTCTCGATCTCGCTGCCTCGAGTTGGTTAGGCTGCCGGACGTTGAGCTGTTTCTTCAGGTCGCCTTCCACGGGAGCGAGACCCGACTAGCTGCGAATCAAGTGCCTCAGGCGATGCCAGCTGGGCCAGGCGCTGGACTGGTCGGCAGCGCTTCGGGAGATACTTCTGATGTACAGAAAGCGCAGCGCGTTGCCGCCGATGGGATCTTGCTCAGGCAGTAAGGACAGTCCCGGGTAGTGACGGGCACGATTGGCGGCTCGCCCTTATAGCGCTCCATGAGTTTCTCCACTGGCAGCACTACCAGGAAGTAGACGATCGCAGCCAGGATTAGGAAAGCGACGACGGAATTGATGAAGTCGCCAATCAGGAACCGGGAGCCGTTGATGGTAAAGTACCAGGCGGAGAAATCGGGTTGACCTCCGAAAGCGGCGATGATGGGCGTGATGATGTCTTTCACAAGAGCTTGCACCATCGCGCCGAATGCCGCGCCGATGACTACAGCCACAGCCAGGTCCACAACGTTGCCCCGCAGCAGGAACTTCTGGAATCCGCCCATGCTCATCCTCCTTGCCGGTTCTTCCCTTGCCCCAAACGGTCATCCTAGCCCAAGCAGCACATTGGCGGGCAGCCTATTGGCGGGCAGCCTATGCCCATTGTAGGCCGAGACAGTGACCACCGCAAGCGGCGATATTCCGCGTCAGAAGGAGGGGACGATAGCCACGAGCCTGAGTCTAGCTCCCCTCAAGTTCGTGGCTATCTGCGAAACGGCAGGAGCAGCTTATGCCAACTTGGCTAGCTGAACTCCCACTTCCCACAGTATGACCAGAGGCAAAGCCATCAAGGTCTGGTTGAGCGGGTCCGGAGTTGGGGTTACGATGGCCGCAATCACGAAAGCGATCACGAAGAAGTACTTGCGGAAGCCGGCCAGCTTCTTGTGGTTCACCAGGCCTATCTTGGCCAGAAAGTAGAGGATGATCGGCAGCTCGAAGACACAGCCCATCCAGAAGAGGACCATTGTCACCAAGCCGATGTAGTTGCTGACAGTGGGCGTTACACTCGCGAAGTCGCCGCCGAAGTTCAGCAGGTACTTCACGGCGAAGGGCAGGGTGACGAAGTATCCGAAAAGCACTCCGGCCACGAAACAGACGGTGATGCCTGGCAGAAGGAACAGGGCATAGCGCTTCTCTTCTGGGGTGAGAGCGGGCGCCACGAAGCCTATGACCTCCCAAATCATAAAGGGCATGGCGATGCCGGCGCCAGTCATCACTGCGACACGAAAGTAAGTGAAGAAGTTCTCGGTCATCTCGATGGCGATAGGCTTGAAGCCCGGGGGCGCCGGGTTGTAAAGGAACTGATACACGTAGCCAGCCACATAAAGTCCTATCGCCGTACCGATGGCAAGATAGATGATGATGCGGATCAACCGCCGGCGCATCTCCTGGAGATGCTCCATTATCGTCATCTTCAGTTCTTCGGTTTCCTGCTGGGAAGTTCTTGCCGCCATTTGCTTGTCCTCGCTAGGCTAGTTCACCAAGCCCACGTCGGGCTGGCTAACCGGTGTCGCTAGCTCTGCTGCATTGCGCTCGGCACTATCGCTCTCTCCGCTCGCTTCGCTTGGCATCGAGAGTGCGGAAGCTGCCGCCTTTCGCCGATTGCGCCTGGGTTTCGGTTTCGCGTGGTCTGCCGTCTCCGTCTCTACTCCCGTCGTCTCCGGCGAGGAAGCCACCGGGCTTGCTTCGTGACCGTTATCAGAGAGGCCGGACTCCACTGTCTCAGCAGCGGCCATAGAAGAAGCATCGTTGGGGCCAGGCTGGGCGAGCCTGGCCGTGAAGAGGCCTCCCGTTGCCTCCTTTGTGCCATCGGCTATTGCCAGCTCCGTCTCGGCGACCGACGGCGGGAGCATAGGCGGCACGGTGGCCTCCTTTTCGGTGTGGTTCGTCTCGATCGCTCGCTCAGCCTCGTCTATTGAGGCTTCAACCTCGATGGCAGGCGCTGAGACTTCAGCCTCGATGGCAAGCGGAACCGCCTCGGTAGCAGGAGAGGCCGCGCTACTATCTACCGTCACTGGCTCCCCCGCCACCAATGTAGGTGCCGACTCATCACCCACCTCAGCCGTTTCACTAGCACTGTCAGCCTCTTCTGCCTTACGCCCCAGAGCGCTGCTGAGCATCTCCACTCGCAGGCCAACTTGCTCTATCTGCTGCTTCAACTGTTGCACTTCAAGGCGGACCTGCTGTACGGCATCTCGCATCCCGTCCAGGCTATCCACGCTAAAGGGAAGGGATGGCGCGGAAGCAGTCACGGAGGGCACTGACGGAGCCAGAGAAGGGGGCGCAGCAGAAGACGCGGTGGTAGGAGCTATCGTCTCAGTCGTCGCAGCCGGGGAGCTAGCAGTAGAGGGTACCGATGGGCTGCCGAGTGGGGTATCTTGCAACCCGGTCCTCACGTCCTGCTCGAGCTGCCGAGGAATATCCTTCAGCTCGGCGCCGACCTGCACCATTTGCTGCTGCATCTCCAGCATGTCCTGGCGGAACTGTTGCACCTCTTGCTGTATGGCGAGGAAGTCTTCTCGGAAATCGCCCGTCATCTCCTCGGAGTAGCGGCGGAAGTCTCTGATGAACTGGCCGATCTTGGCAGCGATCTCTGGCAGTCTCTCAGGGCCAAAGATGACCACCGCGAGGACCAGGATGACCAGGATTTCCATCGGGCCGATATTGAGGATATTCAACTAGCCTCCCATCTAGCCCACGCCAGGCAGGCTATATAAGTAAGAACGCAGACCCGCGCGGCCGAGAGCCGACCTGAAGCGGGTCTGCGGAAGTATGGTCCTCTGAACGGTACCGGCCTGGAGCTAACTGGTATGCTCGGTGATATAGTCTACCGCATCCTGGACCGTGACGATCTTCTCCGCCTCTTCATCGGAGATCTCCATTCCGAACTCTTCCTCGAGGGACATGATGAGTTCCACGAGGTCCAGGGAGTCGGCGTTCAGGTCTTCAACGAATGAAGCGCTGGGAACCACCTCAGCATCTTCGACACCCAGTTGCTCGACGATGATCCTTTTGACCCGTGCAAAGGTATCGTCCGTTCCCGCCATCCTCTCACCTCCTTCCCCAACGTCTTTGGCACCAGCGTGAGCGGCGCCTGTCTTGGTTGCCAGTATTATCTATGATCAATGGCTGAGTGGCAAACCTCGCGGTGGTTCAGGTGATTCCCTTGCGCGAGGCCACTGTTCCCAGGACTCCGTTGATGAACTTGGCAGAGCTTTCGCTGCCAAACGCCTTAGCCAGCTCAACGGCCTCGTTGATGGCAGCCTTCGGCGGAACGGCTTCATTATTGAACAAAACTTCGTAAATTGCAATACGCAGGATGTTCTTGTCCACTTTGGCGATCTGACTTAGTGGCCAGGTAGGAGCCGCTTCGCCAATGAGGGCATCGAGTTCTTCGCGGTGGCTAAGGACCCCTTTGACGAGTTCACGGGCATAGGCGACCGCCTCTCGCGGCGGCGGCTTGCCGATTTCGTCATCATCCCTTTCTGATGCCAGATAGTCGAGCACATCCTGATCGTTGTGCCGAGTGAGGTCGAGTTCATACAGGGCCTGCAGCGCCAGTATGCGTGCTCGCCTTCGGATTCCGACGTTCACGCCTTTCCCCCTGGCAGAGTGCAGGTGCCTCGAGGCGCACCAGAACGCTTGAGGGGTACTTGCAGCCGGTTTTGCCGCTGCCCGTTGATGCTGGCTCTATTGCACATCTTGGATGTAAATGTTCACTTCGCGCACTGGTATGCCGACCATCTCGGTGATGGCCTCTCTGACCTGGCGCTGCACCTGCACAGCCAGGTCGTACATGCTGACGCCCCGCTCGACCACCAGGTAGAGGTCCAGGTAGACCTCGTCGTTCAGGACTTGCAGCTTGACGCCAGCAGTCGGCCGCTCACTGCGGTGAACAAAGCGGCCGACTCCTCTTTCGCTCATTCGTATGACACCAGGAA
>Ga0123519_10008883_pt1 | contig 15243 bp, 17 predicted proteins | sample YelNatPaOPRAMG02_FD_87396 | JGI IMG/M metagenome (GOLD analysis project Ga0123519, IMG submission 87396) | Hot spring microbial communities from Yellowstone National Park - Yellowstone National Park OP-RAMG-02 (version 2) | ecosystem: Environmental > Aquatic > Thermal springs > Hot (42-90C) ...
CACGCCCCTCGACCTCCGCAACCTGACCACGGCCGAAGCCATCGAGAAAGTGACCCAGGCCGTCGAGGCGCTGTCGGAATAGGAGACCTGCGACATGAGCGCCCGAGATGACGTCCTGCCAGGGCTGGAGGAGAAGTACCAGCTCTACCTGGGCATTCCACGCCACTTGATCCCCTGGCACCCCACCATCGACCCTGAGAAATGCGTTGGGTGCAAGGAGTGTATCAAGTTCTGCCACGACACCGTCTATGCCTACGACAAGGACAAGCGCAAGGTCTACGTCGCCAATCCCTGGCACTGCCAGGTGTACTGCCAGTCGTGCACGCACGCCTGTAACAAGGATGCGATCACCTTCCCCGATCGTCGCGAGGTGAAAGCGCGCATCCGCGAGCTGCGCGCGCAGTACCCGCCGGCCTGAATCATCGCGCCACGCATGCCATCCGGGCATCACGCTTCGCGCGTGACCGGAGCGGAACCCTTAAGGGGTATGGCGGGTTGGGCGCAGCCGGGCCGCCCGCGGGCGGCCCGGCTGCGCCCAACCCGCCATACCCCCTGAACGGCTTCGCACCGGGCGGGGCGTGGAGCTTGTAGCCCGGTCCCTGCCCCGGCGGCCGCCAAGTCTTTGAGCAGTATCCCAGGGCTCGCGCAGCCCTGGGCCAGGCAAAGGAACTTGCCGCAGCCCGCTCAGGCCTTCGCTGCTGCCTGCAGCCAGGTGCGGACCTCGGCCTTGCTTGGGATGCGCCCCGCCGACACCACTTTGCCGTTGATGACCAATCCTGGCGTGGCCAGGATGTTGTACTTGAGGATCTCGGGGTATTTCGTCACCTTTTCGATGGAAGCTTCAAGCTCCAGCTCTTCGAGCACATCGTACACGACCTGGGCCAGCCTTTGGCAATTTGGGCAACCTGGGCCCAGCACTTTGACATTCACCATCTTGTCCTCCCTTCCTTAGCTCCCGTCGCCCAACCACTCAACCAGTACAGTCCTGTTGCGTGCAAACTCGGGCTCCTCAAGCCGCGGGCAACCGCTGAGGCGCGCCTCTCCGAACGCCAGGCGCACCGCCATCGCCAGGCACGACACCTGCCCACAGCGACCGCAGTTGCCCCCCGGCAGCAGCCGGTAGACGTCGAGGAAGCGGGGCGCGCGGCGCCGCTCGTAACAGGGCTCCAGCTCCCCTCGCCGGGCATAGGCTTCGTTGATCTTGGTCCGCAGCCACTCCAGCACCGCCAGCGCATCCTCTTCATCGAGCGCCTTGGCCAGCATCACCGTCCGCGGGTAGATGCTGATCATCCGCCCATCGCGCACTACCGTGAGGATGCCTGCAGCATGGTTGTAGCCGGCTTGGGGAAGGATCGCCGCCAGGTACGGCAGAGCCTCCCAGACGTCACAGGAGAAGCGCGCCAGCACGCGGATCTTGCTTGGGTCAGCCAGGCAATCCATCACGTGGCTGATGCGGATCTCGCGCAGGAACTCCTCGCCCTCGCTCACTCTGCCCCCTGCCCGCGCCTCGAAGCCGAGTGGTCCCGCAGGCACCGCGGCCCCAAGCCCTCCTGCGCCTCTCGCCGGGGTGGCCCCCCGGCGCTCAGGCCACGAGCTCGATGAGGGCGAGCTCCTGCCCCGGAACCACGCTGGCCCCTCGGCCCACCAACAGCCGCGCAATGCGCCCGTCGAACTCACTGGGCACTTCGAACACGCCCTTGCGCGTCTCGACGATGTAGAGCGATTCGCCGCAGCGCACAAGGTCCCCTTCCTGCTTCAGCCAGTCAATCAGGACGCTGTCATCCATGCGCGGATGCAGGTTCACCAGCCGGACGCTTTTGAGCTCGGCCACCGCCCCACCTACCTCTATGGCTTCTCGGCGAACGCCTTGACCACCTTCTCTTTCATGAGCTCGAAATAGGCTTCGGGTGAGAGCAGCATGGCGCGGTCTCCCTCCCAGTCGGTGAGCCGCAAGCGCGCAATCCACCCTCGTCCGTAGGGGTCCTGATTGATCAGCTCCGGGTGTTCTTCCAGATCGCTGTTGAAGGCGACCAATTCACCGCTCGCCGGAGCGGTCACGTCGACGGTCGCCTTGGTGCTCTCCAGGGTGGCCAGGATGTCGTCCTGCTCGAAGGCACTCGCAGAGGGCATCTCGGCAAAGGCGATGTCGCCCATTTTGGTCTGCAGATAATCGGTAATGCCCACCACCGCCTCGTCGCCCTCTACCCTGACCCAGGCATCATAGGCCGCATACAGACAGTCCGTTGGCACCTGGAAATGATACTTGTCGTATTGATACTCGAGAACGTCCGCCATCTCCCTCGCTTCCTTCCGTCAGCTCTACCTGCTCCCGCCGCCCTGCCGGTACGCCAGGAACTCGCGCCACAGCGCCTCAGCGTAGAGCCCTTCCTGCTCCGCAGGGATGGGGTTGTACACCTTGACCATCTCCAAGAGCTTGTTCCGTAACTCGCCATCGGCGCCATCCCCGAACGCCACAAGCTGCTGCATGATCGGCTCCAGCGCCAGGATGGAGACAGGCGAACCCGCCACCAGCACGGCTCTCGCAGGCACTCCACCGCCCTGGCAACTGCACACTGCCGTCGGCTCGGCGTCGTCTTGGCCGGCATGGGCAGGCTCCGGCTGCCCCATCTCGCCCAGCCGCACCAACTTGGCCCGGGTGGGCTGGGCCAAGATCTGATCGACCCGTGCCGCGATCTCTTCGGCCACCCTGCGAGCCAGCTCCTCACCGCCTGGCCCCAGTTGCCGCCTCGATTCGGGCTTGAGCTCCGGGTAGCGCGCCGCGATTTCGCTCACCACGATCCGCGCGGCCGGCTCGGCACTGTAGGCGGCCGTCGCTCTGGCCGCACAGAGCTTAGGGCAGCCGTCGACCGCGATGGTTGGAAAGAACTTGGCGAAGGCACGCTCCTCCTTGCCCCCCGCCAGGAAGAGGGGCAGGCACAGGGTCACCGTCTGCTCCTGCCGCAGCCGCTCAAGCACCCATCGCGTCGCCACACGCGACACCGTGCCTTCGGCCAGCTCCTCGCCACTGCACGAGATGATCCCAACCTTGCGCTTGGGCAGGTCTACCATCACTCCGCCTCCACGATGCGGTCCACTTCCTCGGTGATCGTCTGCGCCAGGATCCGCGCCAGCGCGCGCCCGGCCTCATCGAGCTCCGTCACCGTCCTGGGCTTCAGGTCCCGATGGTCCTTGTAGACATCGACCACCCGCAGCGCCTTGGCCACCGTACCGCCCGCCAGCTCGACATTCTTGCGCGCACAACCGACCGGGCAACCGTCGATGGTAATGCAGCGCCGCCCGTGCACCCGGGACCGGGTCTCCTCATCGCCCATCACCAACGCCGACAGACACACCGTGTCGGTGACCCCTGGCCGCGCTTCATCCACCACGATCTGAGCGGCTTCGCGCCCAATGGTGCCAAACGCCTTACCGATACCACTGCAGGGGATCACAATGATCTTGCTCATCCTTCCCTCTCATCGCCTCAACCGCGCCGCACAAGCCCTGCGCCCTCTCCACGGCCGCAGTCGCAAGGTCTCGACGTGTGGAGAGCAACCTACTGCTCCTCGGGCAGCGCCAGCTCCCCCAGGGCCGATGCCATCTCCTCACCCTGCCGCCGGACGACTTCGCCCATGCGGTCGATGATCTCAAAGACCGCCGAATCCACCACACGATAGACCGCCCGCGTACCATCGCGGCGGGCCACCACCAGGTTCGCCGACCTGAGAATCGACAGGTGTTGGCTGATGTTCGGCTGGCGCAGCCCCAAGACCGGCGTCAACTCGCAGACACAGCGCTCGCCATGGCGCAGGGCCTCCAGGATCAACAGCCGTGCGGGATGGCCCAGCGCCTGCAGCGCCTTCGCCTTCAGTTCAAGGGCGCGGCGTGCCCTCACATCGGCTTCCAGCTCGGTGCCTCTGGCCGGCTGACACTTGCGCTCCACTCCGGCCTCCTTTCGCTTCCTCTCCGCAGGGGCACCCATGCACCCCTTGCGAGCGGTTCCTTAGTCTATTCGCAATCATGCATGGAGTCAAATGAGTAAGAAGGCGCGAGATTTGACAAAACACCGAGTTCGTCCTATATATGCTAGCGTCATATAGATGAGCGGAACTGAATGCGCGGGGAGGAGCTCGATGTGCGGGAACCAGCAAGGCGGTTGCCATGGGGGGCGGCCACAATGCTGCCGCCCTGCCGGGAGAGTCCAGGGCGCCACGCAGCCCTGGCTGCTCCTGCTGCTCTTGCAGCAGCCCAGCCACGGCTACGAACTGATGGCGCGCCTGGGCCGCGATGAGGAGGCCGCCTGCACGGACCCCGGCCTGCTCTACCGTACACTGCGGCAGATGGAAGACGAAGGGTTCGTCCGTTCCTCCTGGGATACCGAGGGCCGCGGCCCGGCACGCCGGCTGTACGAAGTGACCCCGGAGGGTGTGGAATATCTACATGCCTGGGCAGAGAGGATCCGCGAGACCAGGGATTGGCTCGATCGATTCCTGGCCGAGTACGAGGCTCAATTCCCAGGCGCTGGAGACGAGGAGTGAGACCTATGTGCGGATCTGGTGGGCATCGCGGCCACGAGGGTTGCGGTTGCCACGAGGGCACTTTTGGCCCTGCCATGGGCCGCCGTGAGCACGGCTGCTGCCGAGTTGAGGGCGGCGCTGGTGTGGCATGGCAGCCCGGAATGCGTTTCCACCGTCGTTTCTCCACGCGTGAGGAGCGGATTGCGCGCCTGGAGGAGTACCTCAAGAACTTGCAGGCCGAGGCCAAGGCCGTGGAAGAGCGCCTGGCCGAGATGAAAGCAGGCTCGTAACAGTTGTCCGGTGTGTGGAGGCCTGCCGCCGGGGGCGAGCCTCCACACCTCGGGTATGGGGAGAACCACCAGCTATGGCACCGATGTCTCGCCTTTTGCGCTTTCTCAAGCCCTATCGGGCGTTGGTCGCCGTCAGCCTGCTGTGCCTGGGCGGCACGGTGGCCACCGACCTGGCCATGCCGCGCCTGATCCAGGCCATCGTCGACCAGGGCGTCAAGCAACGCGACATGCATGCCATCCTGACCATCTCGGCGGTCATGATTGGCCTTACACTAGTGAGTGTCGCCCTGACCATCGGCAACATGCTCCTGGCGGTGCGCGTCTCACAGCGCGCCTCCGCCGACGTGCGCCGCGAGCTGTTCGTGCACATCCAGTCGCTTTCCTTTGCCGACCTTGACCGCCTGCAGACGGGCCCGCTGCTGACGCGCCTGACCAGTGACATCACCCAGGTGGCACAGCTCATCCTCAACACCATGCGCATGTTCGTGCGCGCGCCCTTGATGATCGCCGGCAGCGTCATCCTCATGCTCGCTACCAACTGGCAGGTCGGCTTGTTCATCCTGGCCCTTGTGCCCGCGATCACCTTCGTGCTCGGCTACTACACCAACCAGGCCCAGCCACGCTTCATGGAGGTGCAGCGCAGACTGGACCGTCTCAACACCATCTTCCAGGAGAACCTGGCTGGGGTGCGCGTCGTCAAAGCCTTCGTGCGCGCCAGGCATGAGAACCAGCGCTTTGCGGCCGCCAACGAGGAGTTGACCGGCCAGTCGATCGGGGTAGGGCGCATGCTGGCCGTCCTGCTGCCCAGCCTGCGCTTCCTGGTCAACCTGGGGTTGGTGGCTGTGGTTTGGTTTGGGGGCAGTCAGGCCATCCGAGGGACGCTCTCTGTGGGGCAGATCATCGCTCTGAACAACTATGTCTTCTGGCTCACCTTCCCCCTGATCAACCTGGGCATGAGCGTGGGCTTTATCTCCGCAGCCAGCGCGTCGGCGCAGCGCATCATCGAGGTGCTCGATACCCAGCCCGAGATCCGCGACCATGCGCTGGCCGCCAAGCTCCCCGCAAGCCGCGGGCGAGTCGCCCTGGAAGGGGTCAGCTTTGCCTATGGTGGGGATGGGCACGAGCTGGTGCTGAAGGAGGTCGACCTGGTGGCCGAGCCAGGGCAGACCGTGGCCATCGTCGGCGCCACCGGCGCCGGCAAGAGCACTCTGATCAGCCTCATCCCACGCTTCTACGACGCCAGCGGCGGCCGTGTGACTCTGGATGGCATCGATGTACGCGAACTGTCCCTCGACTCGTTGCGCGCGCAGGTGGGCATCGTGCTTCAGGAGAGCGTGCTCTTCACAGGGACCATCCGCGATAACATCCGTTACGGGCGCCCCGACGCAACCGACGAGCAGGTCGTGGCGGCGGCGAAGGCTGCGCAGGCGCACGACTTTATCATGGCGCTTCCTGATGGGTATGACACCCTCGTGGGCCAGCGCGGCGTCAACCTCTCTGGGGGGCAGAAGCAACGCCTGGCCATCGCCCGCGCCTTACTCCTTGAGCCGCGGGTGTTGGTGATGGATGACAGCACTAGCTCCGTCGACCTGGAGACGGAGAGCAAGATCCAGGAGGCGCTTGGCCCCTTCATGGCCGGCCGAACGACGATCGTGGTGGCTCAGCGCATCAGCACCGTACTGGCGGCCGACAAGATCGTCGTTCTCGACCGGGGACGTGTTGCCGCTTGCGGCAGTCACACCGAGCTGCTGGCAGCCAGCCCTCTCTATCGCGAGATCTGCGAGTCGCAGCTTGGCGTGGCCGCACAGGCCCCGGGGGAAGCCGGCCTCTAATCACACGATGCAGACACAGCGCCCGCCCGGTCGGCAGGCTTGCTGCTGCCAGTCGCCATGCCTCAACGGTAGGGAGACGGATTCATGAGCAAAGAGTTTGGCAGTGATGGACAGGGTATTTCAGCGGCTATGCCCCAGACGCAGAGCGTGAATCAGCCGCCCGTGCCGGCCGCCAGGCCGGGGCCCACCATGGGCCCGGCCGTCCGGCGCGTCGAGAAACCTCGCAACCCGCGGCTGGTGATGGGCCGGCTTGCCTCCTACCTGCGGCCGCAGACCCTGAGCCTGGCCTGGGTGTTGCTCCTGGTTGTGGTCAACACGGGCCTGGAGCTTCTGGGGCCCTACCTGCTCGGCGTGGCCATCGACCGCTTCATCGGGGGCGGCGACCTGGCCGGGCTGACGGGTCTGGGCCTCTTCATGCTGGGGACGTACGTGGCGGCCTGGGTCGCCCAGTTCGGGCAGAGCTATGCGATCGTGGCCATCACCCAGCAAGTGTTGCGCGCGCTGCGACGGGATCTCTTTGAGCACCTGCAGACCCTGTCGCTGCGCTTCTTCGACCAGCGGCCCACAGGCGAGATCATGAGCCGCCTCAGCAACGATATCGACGCCATCAACCGTGTGTTGTCGCAGAGCATCCTCGACCTCCTGGCCAGCCTGCTGTCGCTGGTGGGCATCGTTGTCATCATGCTGGTGCTTAATGTGTGGCTGGCGGCAGGCGCTCTGGCCATCCTGCCGCTCATGCTCTGGTTCACCGCACAGGTGGGCGGGGGCTCTCGGCGTGGCTTCCAGCAGGTGCAGGCCCATCTGGGCAAGCTGAATGCGGTGATGGAAGAGAACATCAGCGGCGCGCGTGTGGTGCAGGCATTCCGCCGACAGAAGGCAGTGGTGGCCGACTTTGACCGCGCCAACACCGCTGCCTGTGACGCTGGCATCCGCGCCCAGTCGCTCTTGCTTCTCTTGCGGCCGGTGCTGATGGTGCTGGGCAACCTCGACATCGCGGTGATCGCCGGCCTGGGCGGTTGGCTGGCCTTGCGCGGCCTCGTCAGTGTAGGCACAATCGCCGTCTTCATCGTCTATGCGCGCCGCTTCTTCGACCCGCTCTTCACCCTGGCGGACCTGTATAACTCGATCCAATCGGCCCTGGCCGGGGCTGAGCGGGTGTTCGACATCCTCGACCAGGCGCCCCTGGTCCACGACAGCCCGCAGGCCGTTGACCTGCCGGCCATCGAGGGGCGCGTCGAGTTCGAGCACGTCAGCTTCGGCTACGTTCCGGGCGTACCCATCTTGCACGACATCACCCTAACGGCCGAGCCGGGCCAGATGGTGGCCCTCGTAGGCCCCACAGGCGCTGGGAAGACTACGATCGTCAACCTCCTGACCCGCTTCTACGATGTCGACGCGGGCGCCATCCGTATCGACGGCCACGATATCCGCGACGTTAGCCAGGATTCGCTGCGCCGCCAGGTGGGCCTGGTGCTGCAAGACACCTTCCTTTTCTCCGACACGGTGCTGGAGAACATCCGCTACGGCCGGCTCGATGCCACCGATGAGGAGTGCATCGCGGCGGCCCGCCTGGCCAATGCCGACCAGTTCATCCGCCGCCTCCCTCAGGGGTACCAGACCCAGTTGTCGGAACGCGCTGGCAACCTGAGCCAGGGGCAGCGGCAGTTGCTGGCCATCGCGCGGGCCGTGCTGGCGGACCCGCGCATCCTCATCCTCGACGAAGCAACCAGCAACGTCGACACGCGAACCGAGATCCAGCTCCAGGAGGCCCTGCTGAAGCTGATGAAAGGCCGCACCAGCTTGGTGATCGCGCACCGCCTCAGCACCATTCGCAACGCTGACCAGGTGCTGGTCATCAGGGGCGGGCGCATCGTCGAGCGTGGCACGCACGAGTCGCTCCTGGCACAGCGTGGCTTTTACTATCAGCTCTACAGGAGCCAGTTCCTGCGCGTCCGGGCACGGCTGGCAGCCGGGGGCGAAGGCGAGAGCCGCGCCGACGCGTCGCAGGCTACCGATGCGGGCCAGGCCAGCAGCGCGGCAGGGTCAGAAAGCCCGGCTGGACCCCTGCCTGCAGCGGCGGTATAATCGACACGCGCGGTAGCGACGAACCCACATAAATGGAGGGAGAATGGCCAAGCAGGTGCTGGTCTACACGCAGACCTCGGGTTGAATGTTCTGCGAGAAGGTGAAAGAGTTTCTTTCACAGAAGGGTGTGCCGTTTGTCGAGCGCGACGTGATCAAGGACCCGCAGGCTTTCGAGGAGCTCGCCAAGCTCGGCTACCTGACGACGCCGGTCATTGTTGTCGACGGGCAGGTCGTCGTCGGCTTTAACCGCAAGCGGTTGGAGCAGTTGCTCGGCCTCTAGTGCACTGCCGGCAGGGTGAAGGAGAAGGTGCTGCCCTGCCCAGGCTCGCTCTCCACCCAAATCCGTCCGCCGTGGGCCTCGACCAGCTTGCGCGTGATGTACAGGCCGAGGCCCAGGCCCTCCTGGCGTTCTCGCGCCTCCCCGGTCCGATAGTAGCGTTCGAACAGGTGGGGCAGTCCCTCCGGCGCGATGCCTGGCCCATGGTCGGCCACGGCGGTGACGACCTGGCCGTCGCGTGGGCTCAGGCGGACGGTCACCTCACTGCCCGGCGGCGAGTACTTGAGAGCATTGGAGAGCAGGTTCGTGAGGATGCGCTCCAGTTGGTCGGGGTCGGCCAGTGCCTGCGGCAGGCCGGTAGGAGCGCTCACGCGGATACGCCGGGTATCGAGGGCGCCCGACAGGCGCGTGAGCAGGTCGCCGATAAAGGCCGCCAGATCGACCGGGCGTACCTCGAGGTGCACCTGCCCTGCCTCGAGACGGGTTGCGTCGACCAGCTCCTGAATCATGGCGTTCATGTGGCGTGCGCTGGCGAGGATGGCCTCGGCACTCTCCTTTTCCTCGGGTCTCGCGCCAGCGCCGGCTTGCAGCCGCAAGAGCAGTTCGGCGCGCGTGCGGATGACGGTCAGGGGATTGCGCAGGTCGTGAGAGACGGTGCGCAACAGGTCCTCCCGTTGCTCCTGCAGTTCGTGGAGCGCAGTGATGTCGGTGAAGGTCATGACCGCACCGAGGAGCTCGCCATCGGCCGTGCGGATCGGCGCGGCGCTGCTCGAGACCCACACCGTCCGGCCATCCGGGTGGTGAAGGACCACCACGGCACCCCGCACCGTCTCGCCGTGAAGCGCGCGCTCGGGCGGCGATTCCTGCAGGCTGAGGCGCTGGCCGGTGGGCAATTCGCAGCGCAAGGCCTCCAGTTGTTCGGCGATCCTCCTGCGGGGGCCGCTGGCAGCGTAGCCCAGCAGATGCTCGGCAGCAGGGTTCATGCGCAAGATCCTGCCCTGCGTGTCATAGATCACCAGGCCATCGGCGATGGAGGCAATCGTCGCGTCGAGCTCCGCAGCGCGGCGTTCCACCTCATCGAGCAGCGCCGCACGCTCGCGGGCCATCTCCTCCTGCTGGGTGGGCGCCCCATTGGCTAGCTCGACGCTGTCACGGTGCAGTTCAGGCCCCGCATCCCCGGCGCTCGACTCCATCGCTGGGTCCATCGCCTCATCTCCTTTCCTTCAGCCTGTCCCATACCAGCATAATCGGGGCCAGAGGAGCGCAGCGGCCAGCCAGGCGGAGAGCGCGGGGCGCGAGGTCAGCCCTGTCGCCACCCCTCACGCATCCCCTGCGCCAAAGACCTTCTCGTACAAGTCCTCGCCATAGCTGGTCTGCAACGGTTCGCCCTCCGTGATCCTGAAGGTCCGCGCCCCATCGGGTTGCCGCTGGGCGCGCAGGAAGACAGCGTTGCCCATCCTCTTGAGATAGAGACGGTGCGCAAACTCGTACAGGTGGGTGACGAAGAACACCTGAATGCCTTCTTCCAGCAGCGCCGAGACGATCTGCCTGGCGATTTCTGAGCCCTCCCGCTCGTTGGTTGCGGCGAACGACTCATTGAACAGCACCATCGAGTGGGGCGCGACATGGTCGGCAATATCGCTCATCCTGCTCAGCTCCTCATCCAGTTTGCCGCTGCGCAGGGTGGTATCCTCTTCACGCTTATAGTGCGTGTAGAGGCCGGTGCAGGTGCTGGCAGAGAAGGACTCGGCGGGCACGAACATTCCGGCCTGCATCATCAACTGGGCCAGGCCGACGCTTCGCAAGAAGGTCGACTTGCCCCCCTGGTTGGCCCCGGTGATCACCACCAGGTCCTTGCCATCCGCTTCCAGGTCGTTGCCCACGATACGGCCCTTCATGGTCAACGCCAGGCAGGCGTCGTACAGCCCCACAAACGAGCGTTTCCGCTCGCCCGGCAGCGCAGGCACGGGGAAACACACTGGCTCGCCCAGTTGGGTGAGCTGGTCATAGAGGTTCAGGCAGCCGACATAGAAGGCCAGCTCGGTGCGCAGCATAGTGAAGAAACTCAGAATGTGATCGGCCGACTGGGCGAGGGCGTTGGCGACCAGGTTGATGCCCCGGTCTCTCAGCTCGCCAAGCGCCCTGGCGCCGCTCTCATCGCGGTCGGCGATGACAAAACTGTAGGCCGGGCTCCTCCTGGTTCGGATGCGCCCAAGCAGGCCCCGGCGGTTGTCCGCCGGTTGGCAGAGCGTGTAGCGGGTTCCTTTGTTCCCCTTCCCCAGCTCCGCACTGACCAAGACGCCGTTGCGAAAGCGCAGCTCCCTCAGGTGCTGCTGGACGGTGTCAAAGTAGTCGTCAGTAAGCTCCTCTCGTAGCATCGAGAAGAGGGTGGTGAGCCCCTTGGACTTGATGTCGCCGGCATGCTCGTCAGCGATGCTCCTGAGCCTCTTGAGCATGCCCAGGAAAAGCTGCATCACCTCCAGCGCCCGATGCAGAATCGTGTCCGGGTACTTGTAGAACAGGCCCCAGTAGGCCTTCTTCTCCCCTTCGATCGCCTCCAGTGTGAGGGCATACATGCTCCTGACGACACCCGGATTGCTGAGGCTATCTTTCAGGATGTCTTGCCGGTACCGTATGGCTTCCGGATCGGTCAGGCTTGATAGAACGGCCCGCCTGGCCACATCCAGCAGGAACGGGTCGCCGAGCGCCATGGCGCTGAAGAGCGTCTCGAGCGCCAGGTCCTGGATCAGCGCCTGTTCATGCCACGGCCCCTTGGCCTGCAGGTCGAAATCGCGGTCAGGGTACATCAGGAAGACTTTCACGCTCGGATCCGCTCCTTCAGGCACTGGTAGGTAAGCCGATACTTCTCGGCGATAGATATGGCGTAGGTAAGCCCGTCGGCCGGCCTACGCACAATCTTGTAGGTACGAACGGCCGGGTTCTCTGGAGAGACGGTGCTCACCATGCTCACAGCCTTTTCGCTCAGTGTGGCGAGTTCGTCGACGAAGGTGACCCACACACAGAGAAGGTCCAGAGCGACCGCCCGTTCCATGATCTTCTTGCTCAAGAAGACAGCATCCTGGAGTGTGGTCGAGGTAAAGATCTCGTTCATGATGAGGATGCTGTTCGGTGTGGCCTGCTCCAGGATCGCGTGTACCCTGACCAGGTCGTCTTGCAGCTTGCCCTGGAGGCTCTTGATCTCCTCCTCTCTCTCAAAGTGGGCAAAGATGCGATCGTAGAGGAATAGTCGCGCCTCGCTGCCGGGAACGGGGCAGCCGAGGCTGGCAAGGTAATGGAGTTGGCCAAAGGTGCGCGCGAAGGTCGTCTTGCCCCCCTGGTTCGGGCCCGAGACGACAAAGATGCGCTCCTTGCCCTCGAGGAAAAAGTCGTTGCACACGACGGCTGAGCCGCTGCCGGCGAGCCGATGGGCCAGGGCCAGGTCGAAACCCTCGCGGTTGCAGATGTCTTTGCGGGCAGAGACCTCCGGATAGCAGAACTTGAGCCCGGCTTGCCTCAGCGGCGCAATGTGCTCCAGGTACGAGACGTAGAACTGCACCTCGCGGTCGAAAGCGGCGATCGCTGCATCCACATAGTCGCGGCGCTTAATGCAGAAATCGTCCAGGTCTCGGAATACCTCAGGGTACAGTTGGGCTACCAGGTCGAGAATCTGGGCTTCCACGTGGTTCATATCTGGATAGCTTGGGAATGTCACCCGGTAGTCCTTGACTGCGCCCTGCTTGAACTTGGCAAACGTACGCTCGACCTGCACGCTATAGTCGGCCTCGGATTCGTACTTGCGGACCTGGATGCGGTTCCCCTTGATCAGCAGGCAGTATCGGACGCCGGCCAGGCCCGCCTTGAGCCTCTCGATATCCTCTACGACTGAGGTGAAGCGATCGGATACCGCATAGTCGGCCAGGAACTCGCGCAGGCCCAGGAACCCCTTCGACTGGAGATCGATTCTTCCCAGATCGTGCGCCAGGGTCTCGACGGCCTCGCAGTATATCGCTGCCGCATCCAGAAACCAGCTTTCTTTCTGGTACGTGTAGTGCAGCTTGTCCGCCTGGGCAAGGGCCCCACGCATGGCATGCATCCTTCGCGCGAAGGAGTTGACCGCTTCGAACAGGGCCGGGTTCTCAAGGTCCCGCATGACCTCTTGGCGGTACTCGATAGCCGCGATATCGTGGAGAGCGGCATAGAAGAACGGCCTGAGGTTATACTCCTGCTTGGTAGCCGTGACGGCATCGACGATCTGATCCAGGCCCAGATCTCCGAAAAAGTCGGGCGCATCGAGTGTCTCCACTCCTGCGCTGTCTTCGATTCGTGTGAAAAGGATGCTGAAGAAGGCCATATTGGCTCAGCGCTCCTTGTGCAATGACGCGGGCGTACAGTGCTCCGCCCTAGGCCGCGCCTGCTCGCGAAGTGCCTATCCGAAAAGCCGCCTAGTCTGGGGCCTTGTGCCCGTTTCCCTGCGCCACAGCGCCAGATGTGGCACCGGCGACGCGCACGGGGGGCTATTCCGCAGCTTCTCGGATAGGCTCTAAGCCCCCTCGGTTGCCCCTGGCGCAGGGAATCTGATCAGGCGGATGCCCAGGAAGGCGAGAAAAGCCATCGCTGCACCGAAAGCAAAGGGGGCAGACGGAGACACACGCGTCCACAGCATGCCCGCAACCAGACTGGCTGGCAGCGCCATTACCCCGATCGATGCGTTGTAGAGGCCATACGCGGCGCCGCGGTTGGCATCCGGAACGAGCTCGGCAACGAGCGCCTTGGCTGCGCCTTCCGTGAGTGCGTAATAGAGCCCATACAAGGCATAGAGCACCCAGACCATCCACGCCTGACTGACCAGGGCGAACCCCAGATAGGCAAGCGCATAGATCAGCCAACCGTACGTGATCGTGCGCCGCCGACCGATACGATCGGAGAGCTGGCCGGCCGGGATCGCAGCCAGAGCCGAGACGAGGTTAAAGAGCGCGTACACGACCGGGATCATGATGGCGGCGATCCCCACATTCTCGGCGCGCAGCATGATAAAAGTGTCGGAAGAGTTGCCCAGCGTGAAGAGGAGCATCACGGCCAGGAAACCTGCGAACGGCCCCTTCAGAGTCTCCAGGGAGACGCGCTGCTTGCTTACCGGAGCACGCCGCTCACGCACCAACAGGCCAATGATCACCAACGGAATGGCCGCAATGGCCCCTGCGACCAGAAAGATCTCACGATACGCATTGGGGTGGCCGGCCCAAGTGCGCAACAGGTAATAGGCCACCAACGGCCCGGCGACCGAGCCCAGCGTGTCGAGGGCGCGCTGCACGCCAAAGGCGAAGCCTAACTTCCGCCCTCCGGCCGAACCAGCAACCAGTGCATCGCGCGGTGCATCTTTCAGGCCCTTGCCGACGCCGTCGGTGAGCCGCAGCCCAAAAGCGGCAGCCCCGCTCCCCGCCAAGCCGAGCGCAAAGCGACCCAGAGCCGAGAGCGCATAACCCGCAAAGACGATCGCCTTGCGCAGCCCCAAGGCATCGGAGAGATAGCCTGCACCGATCTTCATGAGGCTGACCACAGTGGTGAGCGACCCTTCGATCAGCCCAATGAACTCCTTGTTGAGCCCGAGCACCGAAGTGTAGAACGTGGGCAAGATCGGCTGGATGATATCCTGGGCCAGGCCGCCAAAGAAGGCCACCCAGCCCAACGCGATGACATTGCGGCCCAGGCCAGCGTCCTCTGGCGACGCCGTCGCCGCATCGGTTGCCGAGATGGTTTGGTTCGGAGACACTCCCTAACCCTCCTCCAGTCCGCCGACTGGGATGACCGCGGAACGAACGGCGCCGCTTTTCACCCCCAGAACTGCGCCATCGGCTCGCCGACGAGCTGGACTAGCGCTCGTTGCCAGGCGCTTTCCTCATTGGCATTGACGAGGCCCGCGCGGAAGGCCTCACGCTTGAGCACGTAGCTGTGCAGGTCCTCCAGGGTCTCTTCGAGGTGCCTCGCCTGCTCGCACAGCAGGAAGGCTGCCTCTTCGGACCCGGCGACCGAAAGCGCCAGGCGCAGGTGGGGCATGCAGAGCCCCGCCGAACGCACATACAGTGCCCGTCCCTCGTCGGTGGCGATTTGCACCAGGAACGAGCGGATTTGCGGGCCCACCGCGTCGCGCAGGACGCGGCACGCCGGGCAAGTGTCTGGAGCGGGCAACAGGGCGCTGATGGCGGCGCTCGCTTGGTCTGGAGCCAGAGAGGAGGCTCGGCGCA
>Ga0123519_10008884_pt1 | contig 15242 bp, 9 predicted proteins | sample YelNatPaOPRAMG02_FD_87396 | JGI IMG/M metagenome (GOLD analysis project Ga0123519, IMG submission 87396) | Hot spring microbial communities from Yellowstone National Park - Yellowstone National Park OP-RAMG-02 (version 2) | ecosystem: Environmental > Aquatic > Thermal springs > Hot (42-90C) ...
AGAGACATTCAGCCGGAGGTAGAACAACGGCTCCAGCTTATTGACCAGCTTTTTTCGAATTATAATCCTAACTCATTAGTATCGCAAATCAACAAGAGCAAGGCTCCGGTACCTATCCCACCATTGATGGAACAACTACTGCTGAAGTGTTTTCAAATATATAAGGAGAGCGAAGGAGCGTTCGATATTACCGTAGGTCCGCTGGTCGAGGCATGGGGATTTGGACCTTCCAAGCAAAAACAACCTACTGCAAAAGAAATAGATTCATTATTGAAAATCGTGGGACTAACAAAAATAAAATTAAAAAATCATCGACTAATAAAGGCTGACCCAAGGATTCGACTCGATTTCAATGCAATAGCCCAAGGATTTACGGTCGATTTTCTGGCACAATACTTCGACTCATTGGGGATCCCCAATTACCTCATTGAGGTAGGAGGAGAACTGTATGCACGAGGAACAAACGCTTCCGGGCAACAATGGCGTATCGGGGTCGAAACTCCCTCGGACAATAATCTGCTGCAAGGAGAACAGATTCAAAAGGTAATAGCTGTATCCAACAAAGCAGTATCGACCTCGGGCAATTATCGGCGGTTTTACATCAGCAACGGAATCAAATATGCCCATACCATCAATCCCCATACTGGCTATCCTGCCCAAAACACCCTGTTGAGTGTAACTATTGTTGCCTCCAACTGTACCGATGCCGACGCCTATGCTACAGCCTGTATGGTGATGGGGCTCGAAAAAGCTATTCAGTTCGTAAAAAACAAACCCCAGTTGGCCGCATACTTTATTTTCAGTAAACCCAACGGCGAATATGGGGAATTTGTTACCGAAAATTTGAAAAAACATATTTTACCCTAAAAACAATAGCCCACATGTTTTTTTGCATTATATTTTAAACTTTTTGCTTAATTGTATAAAATTACTTTATTTTGTATCAGCAGATTAAGTAACAGTTATCATTTTTTAGTACTCCTAACAGGCATATAATCAAAGAATTAAAATGCCTTATAAAGAAAAGAAAATAGAAAAGGTATACTATACCATTGGAGAGGTTGCCGAAATGTTCGGAGTCAACACCTCCCTGATTCGGTATTGGGAAAAGGAGTTTGACATTATTAAACCGAAAAAAAATAAAAAAGGAAATCGGCTTTTTACCAAGCAGGATATCGACAATTTTCATTTAATCTATCATCTGGTCAAGGAAAAGGGGATGACCTTAAAAGGGGCACAAAAAAAACTGAAGGAAAATAGGGAGGATACGGTAAACAATTTTGAAGTAATCAAGACCCTGAAGGCAATTCGGGAAATGCTACTGGAAATCAAAGATAATCTATAATATATCTATGACCATCCGTCAGGTAACTGAACAGCTTGAGTATTATGCACCACTATCCTTACAGGAAAGTTACGATAATGCCGGTCTTATTCTTGGCCATCCCGATACCGAAGTTACTGCAATACTTTTATGCATCGACGTCACGGAAGAAGTTGTAGATGAAGCAATAGCCAAGGGCTGTAATTTTATCATCTCGCATCATCCCCTTATTTTTTCGGGATTAAAGCGAATAAATGGAAATTCGTATTTAGAAAGGACGATTATCAAAGCCATCAAAAACGACATTGCCGTATACAGCTCGCATACAAACATGGATGTAGTATGGGGCGGTGTAAACATTCATGCAGCCGAGAAACTTGGTCTGCAATCGGTAGAAATATTACGCCCGATACAAAAGCAGTTGTTAAAAATTATCACTTTCGTACCAACAACCCATGCCGATATGGTAAGGCAGGCATTATTTGATGCAGGAGCAGGCCATATCGGCAACTACGATAGTTGCAGCTACAACCTGTCGGGCGAAGGAAGCTTCCGCGGGTTACAGGGAACCAATCCCTTTGTAGGTGAGCCCATGAAACTGCATTTCGAACCTGAAATCAGAATTGAAACCATTTGCGAACGATATAAGCTTTCGCAGGTCATTCGGGCATTGATGGAGGCCCATCCGTACGAAGAGCCCGCCTACGATATTTATCCCCTGGAAAATACCCACGAACGTTTGGGACTTGGCGTAGTTGGCGATCTACCCCATCCCGTCGATGCACTTGAATTTTTATCCTCAATCAAACAACTATTCAACGTACCCGCCATCCGGCATACACCATTGATAAAAAACAGCATTCAACGGGTAGCCTTTTGCGGAGGAAGTGGCAGCGATTTACTGGCTGATGCTATCAAATCAAAGGCAGATGTATTTATTACCAGCGATTTCAAATATCACCAGTTCTTCAATGCCGACGGCCGCATTATCATTGCCGACATCGGACACTATGAAAGTGAACAATTTACAAAAGAAATTTTTTATCAAATTCTGACAAAAAATTTTCCTAACTTTGCAGTCCATTTTTCGGAAATAAAAACCAATCCAGTAAATTATCTGTAACCTATGGCACATATAGAAAGTGAAATTTCCATTGAAGAAAAACTCAGAGCGTTGTACGAATTGCAAAGAGTACATAGTGAGATTGACAAGATAAAAACCCTGCGAGGTGAATTACCCTTGGAGGTTGAGGACCTGGAGGATGAGATAGAAGGGCTTGAAACGCGGATAAAAAATCTGCAGGATGAATGCAAAAGCCTTGAATCGGCAGTTTCGGCCAAGAAAAACGAAATTGCCAATGCCAATGCTTTAATCAAGAAGTATCAGGAACAGCAGGAAAACGTAAGGAATAGCCGTGAGTACGATTCCCTTTCCAAAGAAATCGAATTCCAGACGCTGGAAATAGAACTATGTGAAAAACGGATTCGGGAATTTACCGTACAGATAAAAGCCAAGAAAGAACTCATTGATGAGGCTACCCGAAAACTTAATGAAAGGAAACACGATCTTGAAAACAAAAAGAAGGAACTCGAAGAAATTATTTCGGAAACCCAGAAAGAAGAAGAACAATTGCTTCAACGGGCTCAGGAGATTGAAAAAATAGTTGAACCCCGCTTAATGGCAGCCTATAAACGCATTCGTTCCAATGCCCGTAATGGCCTTGCAGTCGTAACCGTCGAACGGGATGCCTGTGGTGGATGCTTTAACAAGATTCCCCCTCAGCGGCAACTCGAAATACGTTCACGTAAGAAAATTATCGCTTGTGAATACTGCGGCCGGATTCTGGTTGACCCCGCTTTTGCCGAAGAAGTGAAATAATTATTCCGCATGCCGCTATAAATCAAAATATTAACAGAAATCCCACATCTTATTAATATTCATGTAAACGTCCGGTATTATCTCCCGGGCGTTTATTTTTTTAAAAACATAAAGATTTTTTTCAGGGTAGCAATAATTTTTATATTTTTAGGATTTGATAAACGGCAACAGATTTTAAAACTTTTGAATAAGACTTAAGGATTTGTTGCCCATAGTGATGAGAGGCTCGACGTGCAGGGTAAAAAGTTAAAGATTATTGACATGGGGCACATTAGACTTGGGATAATCTTTTCTGTCGTAACAGCTTTGTTAACGGAAATCTGTTATTCTCAAACATTGGGTTCTAATGTGCAGTTTTTCAACATCGAAAATGGTTTATCCCATTCAGCAGCAAAACATCTGCTGGTCGATTCAAAGGGCTACCTTTGGATAGCTACCCCCGACGGTTTGAATCGTTACGATGGGTATTCCTTCGTTACTTTCAAGCATATCCTTTCCGATACGACTTCGCTATGCGATAATTATGTCCGTCACCTTTGTGAAGACAAGCAGGGAAATCTCTGGGTGGCAACAAGCAACGGACTGAGTTGTTACCTCCGGGCAAATGGTCATTTTATCAATTTTTACCACGATCCCAACAACGACAAATCGATCGCAAGCAACAATGTGTTTTTTGTGTATCAAGACAGGCAGGGTACGATATGGGTAAAAACCATTGAAACGCTTGAAAAATACAATCCTAGGACCCGGGATTTTACCCATTACCGACATTACAACGATGTGTTCAATTATGCTTCCAATGATTTCTTCTTTTCTATTTTTGAGGATTCGAAAGGTCGCCTGTGGGTTGGCACCAAAGACGGCTTAAACTTTTTTGACCGGCAGCTTGAAATTTTTCGTCGATACGATCATGACCCGAGCAATCCTTTTTCTATAAGCGATAACCGGATAAAAGCCATATGTGAGGACCGAAAAGGCAATCTATGGATTGGAACGGAAAATGGACTTAATCTTTTTAACCCAGGCACCAATAAGTTTATCCGCTTTTTTCATGAACCCCGCAACCCGAACAGCTTGGTGCACAATGTCATTAATGATATGTTCTTTGACGAAGCAGGAATATTGTGGATTGCAACAATGGACGGCTTCTGCAACTATAATCCGGTCACACAACGTTTTCAGTCATATACTGCTGTTCAGTACCGTGGTATCTTGCAACCCCTCACCGGTATCAGTACAATGGTAAAAGATAAGGCCAATAACCTCTGGATTGGAAGTTATGAGGGAGTTACCAAGATAGATCTAAAACCATTTAAGTTCGGTATTTTTCCGAAAGACAACAAAGAGTTGGTTTTTAATGTAACAGCACTGTATCTGTCCGGAAGAAACGAGTTATGGGCAGGTACGAGAAGATCGGAATTATTACTGCTAAAAAAATTACCCGACAAAAAAGAATTTGTCATTGACAAAAACTATAATTTCAGACACATCCTTTCTGAGGGGATTTATGCTATTTTGCCCATGAGCCATGAAAGTCTGTGGTTAGGGACATCGGATGGAATTTTTGAATTTAATAAGTTAACAGGCAATATTTTCAGAGTAAAACCCAACAAGCCTATCATTAATTTTTTGGAAAACAATTGGATACACACTTTTTATATCGATAAAAGGAACGTCGTATGGATAGGTTCTGAATATGGCCTACATCAGTACGACCCGAAAAATCAGCAATGGAAAGCTTATGTTCAATTGTCCCCGACACAGGATATTCCCATCCATAGCGTCCGTTGTTTTGTCTCTGACAATAAAAACAATCTCTGGATTGGCACCGACGATGGCTTAATTTGTTACAACATCGATACAAAGGAGTACAAAAAATACCTTTCGAACCCTAAAAAAAGTATCCGAAGTATTCCAAGTAACAGTATCTATTCCTTATTATATACACAAAATAATCAGTTGTGGGTTGGGACCAACGCTGGCCTATGTCGCTACAATCCAGCGTCCGATGATTTCTGGGTACTAACCGAATTTGAAGGATTACCCAATAACACCATCTACGCCATGCAGGACGATAGCCATGGGAACATCTGGCTAACGACCAACAAGGGAATCATTAAATTTGAGCCTGCAGGTGAAACCTTTACTACATACGATTTGGCTGATGGTCTGCAAGGATATGAATTCAATCAGGGGGCAGGAACTAAATCATCCGACAACCAAATCTTTTTTGGTGGAGTCAATGGGCTGAATTACTTTTATCCCGACTCTATACAACCATATGCTTACGAGCCGTCTACTGTTATTACAAACCTCGAAATAGTTACGGTCGGAGTAAAGAGGAATTATTCCGTATCGCCAGGGATGAAAATAGTAATTCCTGCGCGTACCAAGATGTTTACACTATATTTTGCCGCCCTCGATTTAACCTATCCGGCCAATAACAAGTATATGTACAAATTATCAAGTTCTTCGACCGAAGGTTTATGGATCAATGTAGGTAACAAAAATTTTGTACAATTCTCCAACTTACGCCCGGGCAATTATACCTTACAGATAAAGGGTTCAAACAGTGACCAAGTTTGGTCGAAAAATCCCTTTGTAGTTTATTTGATTGTTGAAACCCCATTCTATAAAACCACATGGGCAAAAGTAATTTATGTGTTTTTAACCCTTCTAAGCATTTTCCTATTTATTCGCTGGCGAACTATTCGGCTTATTCAGGAGAACAGGGAACTTCAGGAGCGCAATGCTGCTTCAATAGAGATTAACCGGCAAAAAGAGGAATTGTCCCTAAAAAACAAAAATATTACCGACAGTATCAACTATGCGCGGCGGATACAAATGGCTATGTTCCCTTCGGAACGTAACTTCAGACGCATACTTCCCAATTCATTTGTTTATCACCGACCTAAGGATATAGTGAGTGGGGATTTTTACTGGGTTCACGAAAAAGGGGATAAAATTTTTCTTGCTGCCGTCGATTGTACCGGTCATGGGGTACCCGGTGCATTTATGTCGATTTTGGGTATCGAATTATTCCGTAACCTGATGAATACCAACATAGAGGATCCGGGGACTATTCTTGACAAGCTCAACGAAGAATTCACCCGGGTTTTTGCAGGAATGGAGGAGGATATGAGCCTCAAGGATGGCATGGATGTTTCGTTTTGTGTATGGAACAGGCATGCAAATGAATTGCTCTTTGCCGGTGCCGAACATGTTTTATACTACATTCGCAACAATCAGATTTTTGAGGTCAAAGGCGACCGCTTTTCGGTAGGTATTGAGCCACGTGAAGAAACAGTGAAATTTACTACTCATACCATTCAACTCCTTCCCCAGGATATGGTATATTTGTTTTCCGATGGCTACGCCGACCAGTTTGGCGGCCCCGAGGGGAAAAAATTTAAATATCGCCGTTTCCGGCACTTGCTATTGAATATTTACCGCATGCCACTGGAACAACAGAAAGCTATTCTTGACGAAACATTTGAATTGTGGAAAGGAAATCAGGAACAGGTCGACGATATTCTGATTATTGGATTCAGGGCATGAATTTCTTTCGAAATTATTTTTTTTTTAAGTTTCAGATATTACTATTTCTCATCCGAAAGACCATCTTTAAATTACTGATTTCCTTTTGGTTATACTTGATTTCTTTTATTCGCCTCTCGGACGGATGGAACTCGCATGTTTAAATTTATTGATCTATTTGTTGTTTACTGCATCAACAGGGTCGTTTCAACCGAAAAGCGATTTCGTTGTGTGCCCCCTGGTTATGTCATTGATCATGGTATTGTTGCAGGTACTTTTATTGCATATTCAACCCCTTGCGGGTTGTGGAGGTATTTCGACACCCTCTTTATCACCCACTGACTACTGATATTAAAACCCCTTCGGGTATAATTTCTCATTGGTTTGTTGTGATGCAAGGCATCATTGGAGTTCATCCCTTATTAATTGCCTGAATCTTCCAGCAGTTCTTTCATCTTCTGAATTAGCGTCTCTATCTGGAAAGGCTTACTAAGGTACTCATTCATGCCAGCCGCCAGACACATTTCTCTGTCACCCGCCAGCGCATTGGCAGTGATGGCAATAATAGGCACATGTGTATTGGTCGAAGCTTCAAGCTCCCTGATTTTACGGGTGGCAGTCAACCCGTCCATGATGGGCATCTGAATATCCATCAGAACGATATCATATTTTTTGTTAACAAACAAATCGAGCGCTTCCTTACCATTATTGGCTACATCAATATTGCCTACAATAGGCTTCAGACTTAATAGTACTATCTTTTGATTAATCAGATTATCCTCAACCAACAACACATTCGCATCTTTGAGCTCAATTTTGGTCTGAACCGTAGGGACTGTAACTGCAGGAGATGTCTTAGCCGATACGGCAGGTTTTATGGTTACTTCTGCCTTCTTAAACTTAAGGCTGAATTCCAGTACAGTTGTACCATTGGACTTGCTGGCAAATATACGGCTTCCGGCCACTTCAATCAAACGTTTGGCGATAAGAATATCAAAATTACTGTTGATAATATTGAGGGTAGTAAGCATATTGTCACTGAGTAGCCATTTTTCTTCGGTCAGATTGATAGCTGGCAGTTCGTAATTAAAACGTATTTCAAACAATAATTCAACCTGCTGAAAATTCTCTTTAACAATCTCCACCGACAGATCAATCTTATTCCCGGTCGATCGCCGGAATTTCAATACATTATCGATAAGATTCAAAAAGATTTGCTTTAAACGGATAGGATCCCCTACTACATTTAACTGCTGCAGATTAGCTGGCACGGTAAGCCTGATCTGCAAGTCATTACCCTGCTGCTGCTCAAAAAGACGGATAACACTACGCAGGGTTGAAAGCAATTCAAAATTAACCTGATTGGTTTTTTCCTCAATACCAGGCAGAGATACTTTTACAATACTGTTCACCACATTCACCAGATTGTGCGTTGAGGCAATCAACGACTCTACCAAATCTTTCTGGTTGTCATCGAGCCGCGTAGCTGATAGATATTCCGAAAGAGCCATAATGTTGTTTAGCGGCGTGCGTATCTGATGCGAAAGTTTTGACAGAAACTCATCTTTATTTCTTACCTCCGTCTGAGCCTCCTGAGCATTGTGCGTAACATCCTGAAAAAACTGCTCACTCAAATACAAATAGGCGAAAGTAAGCACTAAAATGAAGAAATATATAGAAAAGGTACGAACTATAACCGGAAAAGAATAATCAATCTTAGCAAAAGGAAGCGGCATCAGCATCGCAAACACCATGATTAACATAAAAGCAAGGGAAAAAATGGTTCCCTTCCGCGTCCCAAACAAAAACATGCTGATAACCGGATAAGAAAAAACCCACAAATAACCATTAACGCCATCAACCCCTCCTGAGATGATGAAATAGGTATATACCACAGTGGTCAATGCCAGCAGGAAAATATTCGAAACCTTATATTTTTTTGTGCGATGCAGGAAAATAAAATTAGTCAACAGCATTACCAGCACAAGAAAGACCACTAAAGCATGCAGATAGTTATGCGCAAGGAGGGAAAGAAAATCAAATACTATCAGAAAAAATCCAGCTACCAGGGTAAAAATATTGGTAATAGTAAAGCTAAACTTCAAATTCCTTTCCGAAGTATTCCCTGCACCAAACGAAAGATATTCAAATAATTTCGCCGTAAACGACATAGCCTTTTTACATTTTACTACGAAAGTATTAAAAATATCCCAAATTAGGTAATGGCATTTTAAATTTCTTTTTGAATATTTTTTCATTATTTTTGACAAAAGATGAACAGACCATTGCTTTGGTTTGTGAATGCATCGTATTTCGTTACAAAATTTGGGTATTAGTTTTAATGCAAAAATTTTATCCTATGAGCAAGAAAAAAATATTTTTACCGGTAGTGTTATTTTGCTGGATTATCCTATCGAGTCTGGCACCTGACTATGTTCCTACAGCCGAAGAAGTAAATCGTTTTTACAGCACCAAGACTTTGGTTGTACTGGAAGACAATCCTATGGCCGAATATAACTATGTCATCAAGGACTTTATGGCCAAGGAATGGAAGCTCACACCGTACGACTTCATAAAGTACAGCGAATTTGAGGAAAAACGTATGGATCCCCAGTATTCGTTTATTCTACTGAATCAAGTTCGTTTTGACAAAGACAAAAGCCTGGCCAAATATATTTTCCTGAGTCTTGTGCTGGGGGGCAACGAACCCATTGTTTCCAATATGCCCGACCTATGTCCTGTACCCATAGCCTATGCGGAAGTAGATGAGGATCACTACAATTACAAGCTGCAAACCATTTTACGTTTTATGCAGCAACACGTAGAACTGATCCACAAAAACCCCAAGCTGATCCGTACCAATATGTTTGCAATTTACAACGACAGCATAAAAAACATTAAGGATAAAATCCTGTATGTAGTAAAGGACGAACTAGCTCCCGACTGCAATACCGAAGCCAAGATCAAAAAGATCTATCCCTACCGGTTCAAGATAGTGACCCGTGAAGAAGTAGCAAAAGCCATTGACGAACGGAACCCTGAGGTTGTATTTCTGCATAAGGTTGGTCCCGAAGGCACTCGTCTGGTAGCCCGATGCTATAAAATCATCATCGGAGCTGCTGATTCAAAATTTTATTATTTCGATTATCACAACATATCCAAAAGCAAGCCCGACGGATTTCTGGCAAGCGACTTCAAAAAACTGGCGAAAAAATAACGACATAGCTATATTTTACGGCAAAGAAACAACCCGTCCCTTAAAGGAAGCAACACTTTCTCGAGTGACGGGCATTTTTTTACGGCATCATTAAATTCACGCAAAGCTTGGGTCGGCTTATCAGTATGCTTTGGATCCGTCACCTTACCATCCCATAACACATTGTCGGCTATCAGATAGCCACCTGTATTCAGCAAAGGCAGACATGTTTCAAGATATTGAGGATACTCCCTTTTTTCCCCATCGATATAAATCAGGTCAAACGTAATATTCAGCTTTGGAACAACTTCCAAGGCATTGCCTGTTACCAGCCGAATAGCCTGCGAAAAACCGGATTCTTCAATGTATTGTCGGGCCACCTCGGCAATTTCCTCATCCACCTCGATAGTGTATAGCTGACCACCTGAACGCAACCCCTGTGCAAGGCAAATGGCCGAATAACCTGTATATGTGCCTATCTCAAGAATATGCTCTGGTTGGATCATCTTCGACAAAAAAGCCAACAGCAAACCTTGCACCCGTCCACAAACCATACGCGGATTGAGATACCTGATGTGGGTTTCCCTGTATATCTTCCTCAAGATAGGCAATTCCTCGCTACTGTGCTCCTCAAGATAGGTTTCTAATTCAATATTCATTTAAGTGTAATTTATACTTTTAACTGAATTTTCAATGTAAAAATGAATAAATTTATCATATTTGAAAAAATATTTTTGCTCTCATATGCGCGCCACTATCGTAACACTCCTTCTTCTTATCCCATTGTGCACCTCAGGACAGCCTGTAGATATCAGGTTCTCTCTGCTGGATATCAACAACGGGCTTTCCCAGAATCACATAAATTGTATTTATAAGGACACCCGCGGATTTATTTGGATAGGTACCATGGCCGGCCTGAACCGTTACGATGGTAATACCTTTAAGGTATACAAGCATAACACAACCGATACCACTACTATATCCGACAATTTTGTTACCAGCGTTGTTCAGGGTTCTGATGGAAATTTCTGGATTGGAACACGCAACGGATATAATATTTTCGATCCCCGTACCGAAGTCTTTCATCATCAGTTACCATATGAACTACAGAATTCGCCGCTTCGGCTCAACCAGATTGTCAGTACTTACTGTGATGCCCAAAAAAATCTCTGGTTCATAACCGATACAATGGGGATTATATGGTACAGACCGTTGGAAAAAAAATGGAAGCACATCGTTCACCGGAAAACGGATACCACCTCCATCATCTCGAATGCCGTAACCTCAATGACTCAGGATAGCAAAGGCAACTATTGGTTTATCAACCGGCAGGGAATACTCGAGCAAATGAACCCGAAAACCCTCAGCGTACAAAAAAGAATAAATATTTACAACGGATACAAAAAAGAAAATTACTTTTATTACCTCTATGCCGATAGCGATGACGAAATATGGATATATGCCGACGCCCCTATGGATTTGTTGTGTTATTCGCCCGCTAATAACACACTGCGCAAATATGTTCAGGGAAACACCAACCGTCATTTAAACAACAGCCTTATCCGCGGAATCATTGAACAATCACCCGGATACATCTGGATAGGCACCGACCACGGAGGTATTAATATTTTAAACAAAAAAAACAATACTTTTCGGTATGTTCTCAATCATCCCGACCGGGAAAATTCGCTTTCCGAGAATGTGGTTACCTCGATGTACAAAGACAATCAAGGAATCATATGGGTAGGAACATTTAAAAAAGGCCTGAACTACTACCACCCCGATCTGATTAAATTCCGGCACTACAAACACGAACCGTCCAATCCTGCAAGCATTGGATACGACGATATCAACTGTTTTGCCGAGGATAAAAACGGCAACATATGGATTGGCACCAACAGCGGAGGGCTATATTATTTCGATCGCCGAACCGAACGCTTCAGCCATTATGTGCACAATCCGGCCGATCCTAACAGCCTGTCGAGTAATGTTATCGTAAAACTGCTGGTTGACAAAAATAATATTCTTTGGATGGGAAGCTACTTCGGCGGGTTGAGCCGATTCGATGGCAGACGCTTTGTACATTATCAACATCACCCCGACGATCCCAACAGCATTTCCGACAACAAGGTTTGGGATATTTTTATCGATTCCGAAGGAAATTTTTGGGTGGCAACCCTCGGAGGCGGACTTGAATTATTCGACCCCACGAGGGGGCAGTTTGTACACTTTCGTTCCCAAATGCGTAATTCCGTCAGTTCGGATTATGTGCTATGCTTGGCCGAGGATAATAGCAAAAATCTATGGATAGCCACGGCGGTTGGCCTTAACAAGCTGGACATAAAAAACAGACGATTCGAGTATTATTACTACGATCCCAATCAGCCCAATAGCCTTAGTAACAACAATGTTATTTGCGTTCTTGTGGATAAACGGGGACTCATTTGGGCAGGCACAAGGGAAGGACTCAACGTTATGGATCCTGCCAAACGTCAATTTCTGCGGTTGTACAGTACCGATGGCCTTGCCGATAATATTATCCAGACCTTGGTTGAAGATAATATGGGCAATATCTGGGTGGGTACCCCCTCGGGGCTAACCCGCGTGACGGTTAAGTTGGGTAGCAATAGCCACATGCAGTTTGCCTTTCAGAATTATGATAAATCCGATGGTCTACAGGGCAAAGAATTTAACGAAAAGGCCTGCCTGAAACTTTCAACCGGTGAAATTCTTTTTGGTGGAACCAATGGATTTAATCTTTTCGACCCTGCCCAAATCCGAACCAACACGCACATTCCTCCGGTAGTGTTTACCAATTTTCAGATTTTCAATCAGAACATTGAGGTCAACAAACCGTTTAACCGGCGTATCATACTTACTTCGTCGATTTCGGAAGCACCCAAAATTGTACTCAAGTATCGGGAAAATGTTTTTTCGGTCGAATTTGCCGCCCTTAACTATCTGCATCCCGAGAAGAACCAATATCTGTTCAAGCTCGAAGGCTTTAATGATCGATGGCTCCGACCCGACCCCGGGCAGTACAAGGTCACCTACACCAATCTTGACCCCGGCCATTATGTGCTTAGGGTAATGGCCTCAAACGATGATGGAATATGGAACCATACAGGTGCTGCCTTGGAAATTGAAATTCTACCCCCATTTTACCGAACCCGCTGGGCTATACTGCTGTATTGTGTGTCCATAGCCGGATTGTTGCTCTTAGCCAGAAAAATATTACTCGACCGCGCTCGTATGCGATTCAATATCGAAACTGCCCGAAGGGAAAGCCAGCGACTGCATGATCTGGATATGATGAAAATTAAATTTTTTACCAACATCAGCCACGAGTTCCGCACCCCACTTACCCTCATTATCTCACCACTCGATAAAATGATAAAAAATCTTAAGGAGGGGGAGTTGAAGTCGCAGCTGATATTAGTCCACCGAAATGCTCAACGCCTTTTGCGCCTTGTAAACCAGCTTCTTGATATACGTCGGATGGAGGTTGAAGAATTTAAGTTACATCCCCAGTATGCCGATATTGTAGCATTCATCAAGGAAATATTTCATTCATTCTCGGATATTGCCGAGAATCAACGCATTCAGTACAGCTTTCATTCCAATGTCGCTTCACTTTTTATGTACTTCGACACCGACAAAGTAGACAAAATAATGTACAACCTGCTTTCCAATGCTTTCAAATTCACCCCTCAGGACGGGCAAATACAGGTAGAACTAAAATATCAAAAAAATACTTTAAACGAAAGTAAAGGTGAAATAGAAATCAGTGTCAAAGATACGGGCATAGGTATTCCCCGGGATAAACATGAGAAAATTTTTGAGCAGTTTTTCCAGCACGATCTTCCGGGCAATATTATCAATCAGGGTAGCGGAGTAGGTCTTTCGCTGGTAAAAGAGTTTGTTAAACTGCATCAGGGCACGGTAAGAGTAGAAAGCGAACCCGACAAGGGCAGCTGTTTTATAGTTACCTTACCTGTAATAACCGAAGCCGCAGTCGAAACCGATATGGTTGAAGAAAATATTAGTCCCACTGGCACAGATCAACCCGTGGAGGAAACTACCCGCCATCACAAATCCTTTGCAATACTAATTATTGAGGATAATCATGATTTGCGCTTTTATCTGAAAGATAATCTACGACATCGGTATACGGTATACGAAGCCAGCGATGGTACCGAAGGATACAAAAAAGTGCTGTCTCTTTTCCCCGATCTGGTCATTTCCGACATCGTTCTGCCGGGAATGGATGGGATAGAGATATGTCGGAAAATAAAAACCGACAGACGAACTTCGCATATTCCAGTTATTTTACTGACGGCACAAACAACAAACGAACAAAAAATATCAGGTTTCGAGGCAGGAGCCGACGATTATATTACCAAACCTTTTACCTACGAAATCCTTGAATCACGCATCCGCAATCTTATTCGCCAGCGGGATGCTCTCCGGAAATCATTCCAAAATCAGGTAGAAATTGAGCCCAGCAACGTAGAGGTAGTATCGCTCGATAAAAAGTTTATCCAAAAAGCCATTGAAATAGTTGAAAAAAATATCGACAATACCGAATTTTCGGTTGAAGAACTCAGCCACGAGCTAAACATGAGCCGGGTAAATCTTTACAAAAAACTACTATCGCTCACCGGTAAAACCCCCATAGAATTTATTCGAATCATCCGACTAAAAAGAGCTGCACAATTGCTGCGCGAAAGTCAGCTTACTGTCTCCGAAATTGCTTACAAGGTGGGATTTAATAATCCTAAATATTTTACCAAATATTTTAAAGAAGAATTTGGGGTACTGCCTTCGGTATATGCACAGCAAGCAAACAAAGAAAAACCCGGTTAAAATTTTGTCTCCCCGCTGTCAAAAATTTACAATAATTTGATAATCATAAATTTAAATCCATTATTCCCCCTTTTGATCGGCGAAGTCACAGACTTCGCCACAGGTAAATGGTGGTCTCGACACCCGCATAGCGGATAAATTTTGTCGTTATTTTCCAATACTCAATCTTGTCAATCGTGGTCCACACCTTTTTTTCTTTGCGTTCTTTGCGTCTTTTCTTAGTGACCATTGCGGTTATATAATCAACTGATAATCATAGGATTATAATTCTTTTCGAATGAACGAAAAGATATCTTATGCCATATGTGTATCATTCACCATGGGCATAATTCAAAAAAAATAATTGTAGTTCTTTGGGCATTATAAAAAAAAATGTACCTTTGCAGCCAGAAAAACGGTTGGTGCCATAGCTCAGTTGGTAGAGCAACGGACTGAAAATC
>Ga0123519_10008885_pt1 | contig 15241 bp, 13 predicted proteins | sample YelNatPaOPRAMG02_FD_87396 | JGI IMG/M metagenome (GOLD analysis project Ga0123519, IMG submission 87396) | Hot spring microbial communities from Yellowstone National Park - Yellowstone National Park OP-RAMG-02 (version 2) | ecosystem: Environmental > Aquatic > Thermal springs > Hot (42-90C) ...
CCGAGGTGGGGAGTTCCTGCGCCAGGGCCGCGGCCAGCAGGAGGTCCAGCCCTTGCACCACGCCCTCCAACTCCTCGCCGGGCACCCCCAGCCGCACCGGGCGGGAAGCCCCCACGCACACGAGGACCGCCCTGTACCCCTGCGCGGCCAGGTCACCCAGGGAGACAGCCCCGCCGGGCCCCACGCGGGCGTTCAGGCGGACCTCCACGCCCAGGCGCTCCACGGCAGCGACCTCGCGGCGCAGCACCTCCCGCGGCAGGCGGTAGGCCGGGATGCCCACGGCCATCATGCCGCCGGCCACAGGCAGGGCCTCAAAGACGGTCACCCGGTGGTTCCGCTCGGCCAGGTAGGCGGCTGCGGTGAGCCCGGCCGGGCCGGACCCCACCACGGCCACCTTGGGCCCAGTGGGGGCAGCGGTGGGGGTCTGTGCAGGCGGGTCGTGGGCCCAGACCCAATCGTCCACGAACCTCTTCAGGGCGCGGATGGCGACGGCTGCATCGGCCTGGCTGCGGCGGCAGGCGGTCTCGCAGGGGTGGTGGCACACCCGGCCCAGGGCACCTGGGAAGGGCGTCCGCTCGCGGATGAGGTCCCACGCCTCCCGGAACCGCCCGCGGGCGATGAGGGCCGTGTATCCCTGGGCGGAGATCCCCACCGGGCAGGCATCGGTGCAGGGGGAGCGGCCTTCCCGCTCCAGGACCGGTGCGGTGGGGAACGCCCCCCGTGGCCCAAGGTGGATGGCCCGCTTCCCCTCCGGCCCGACCTCCACGGGGCAGACAAGGAGGCACTCGCCGCACGCCGTGCACCGGTCCAGGGAGACGTACCGGGGCGCGCTCTCCAGGCGCACGCGCCAGCCGGCGGGGGTCCGCTCCCAGGCCGTCGGCGTGGTGGAAAGGTACACCTGCACCCGGGGGTCGGCCCAGGCCTCCAGGAAGGGCGTCGTGGCCTCCCAGGGAGAGCCTCCCCCCGCGCCCTCCCCGAGGAAGGGGCTCCCCTCGGCCAGGACCACCTCCACGCCGGCCCCGGCCAGGCTGAGGGCTGCCCGGGCGCCGGCCAGGCTCCCTCCGACCACGAGCACGCGCGGGGGCATGGCCTCACCCTTCCTCCCGGGGCAGCGTGATCCGGGCCTCTTTCGCCCGGCGAGCCTCTTCAAGCCCCTTGGCCAGGGCCCGCAGGTTCACCTCCGCCGTGCCCCCGGGCACCGAGGTCTCCACGGCTTTCCGCAGGGCGTCCAGAGAGACGAGGTCCGTCACCCCCACCAGGAAGCCCAGCATGACGATGTTGGCGCCCATGGCGAAGCCCATCTCCTCGGCCAGGCGGGTGGCCGGCACGCGGTAGACCTGGACGGTGGAGGGCACGTCCGGCGGCTCCACCAGGTCCTCGTCCACGATCAGGATGCCGTCCTTGGCGAGGGCCGGGAGGTACGTGTTGCAGGCCTGCTGGGACATGGCCACCAGCACCTGGGGCTGGATGAGGTGGGGGTAGTGGATCGGTTCATCGGCCAAGATCACCTGGGCGCTGCAGGCCCCGCCCCGTGACTCCGGCCCGTAACTCTGGGTGAAAGTGGCCTCCATCCCGTCGTAGATGGCCGCCGCCTTGCCCAGGATGTACCCGGCCAGGACGATCCCCTGTCCTCCAAAGCCGCTGATCTGCACCTCTCTGCGGGTCACGCTCTCCCCTCCTGGGGCCGTCAGGCGGCCACGGCCTGCGCTTCAGCGCGGACGAGGTCCAGGAAGGTGGGCCGCTCCTCGTCCACGAAGACGCCTTCCACAATGGGCCCGCCCAACTCAATGGCCGCCTCTTTGGGGTCCATGCCGTGGCGGATGACCCCGTGCTCCCGGAAGTACCGCAGCATCTGCAAGCCCAGGAGTTGGGCCTCCTCTGCGGAGGGCTTCTGGCCGCCGTAGAACTGCCGCCTGTTCCACCGGCCGTAGAGGGTGGGGCAGGGGGAGATGATCTCCACGAAACTGAAGCCCCGCTTTTGGAGGGCCCGCAGCAGGGACCGCTCCAGCCGCCGCACGTGGAGGGTGGTCCACCGGGCCACGTAGACCGCGCCGCTGCCAGCCGCCAGGTGGGGCAGGTTGAAGGGGAACTCGGAGTTCCCCCGGGGAGACGTGCTCGTGCGGGCCCCGATGGGGGTCGTGGGGCCCAGTTGCCCCCCGGTCATGCCGTAGTTGAAGTTGTTGACGCAGATGACCGTGAGGTCTATGTTGCGGCGGGCGGCGTGGATGAAGTGGTTCCCGCCGATGCCCACCAGGTCCCCGTCGCCGGAATAGACGATGACCTTGAGGTCCGGGTTGGCCAGTTTAAGGCCCGTGGCGAAGGGGATGGCCCGGCCGTGGGTCGTGTGGAAGGAGTCCACGTTCACGTAGCCGGCCACGCGTCCTGTGCACCCGATCCCTGAGACCACCACCACCTTGTCCAGGTCCAGTCCAGACTTGTTCAGCGCGCTCACAAAGCAGGTCAGGGCCGTCCCCAGCCCGCACCCCGGGCACCAGATGTGCGGCAACCGGTCCACCCGCAGCAAGCGGTCCAGGGGGTGGTGCCCCTCTTCCTCGGGCTTGGGGGCTTCGGCCTCATCCCATTCCAGGCTGTCCAGGAGCGCGCGCATCCACTCTCGCTTGGGCATGGTCAGCCTCCTCCGTCGTCGCGGCCGGCCGCCCGCCGGATGGCGGCGAGGACCTGGTCTGGCTTGTGGATGCCGCCCCCAGCGTGGGGGACCAGGTAGACGGGGGCCTGTCCGGCCGCGCACCGTTCCACTTCCAAGGCGATCTGGCCCATGTTGATCTCCGGCACCACGAAGGCCCGCACCCGCCGGGCCAGGGCCCGCACGTGCTCCTCGGGGAAGGGCCACACGGTGATGAGGCGGAGCATCCCCACGCGGATCCCCTCGCGGCGGGCCTGTTCCAGGGGCCACTGCGCCGTGCGGGCCGAGATGCCGTAGGCGCAGACCACCACTTCCGCGTCCTCCAGGTTCCGCTCCTCCACCTGGATGATGCGGTCGCGGCCCTGGCGGATCTTCTCCACCAGCCGCCGCACCAGCCGGTCCTGGGCCTCCTCCGACATCACCGGGTAGCCGCGTTCGTCGTGGGTGAGGCCGGTCACGTGGATGCGGTACCCCTCTCCCGCCACAGGCATGGGCGGCACGAGGTCTTCCCCGGGCTCAAAGGGGCGGAAGCCCGCCCCCGGGGGGACTTTGGGCTTCCGCCGGGGGCAGAGAGGGATCTTCTCCGGCGGGGGGATGACCACCTTCTCGGTCATGTGGCCCACTTCGGCGTCGGCCATCACCAGCACGGGCGTCCGGAACTCCTCGGAGAGGTTGAAGGCCCGCACCGTGAGGTCAAAGAACTCCTGGGGGGAAGTGGGGGCCAGGGCGATAATCTCGTAGGGGCCGTGGGAACCCCAGCGGGCCTGCATCATGTCCCCCTGGCCCACCAGGGTGGGCAGGCCCGTGGAGGGGCCGCCCCGCTGGACATTGACCACGACGCAGGGGGTCTCGGTCATGATGCCCAGGCCCAGGTTCTCCATCATCAGGCTGAAGCCGGGGCCCGACGTGGCCGTCATGGCCTTGACCCCAGCCCAGGAAGCCCCCAAAATGGCGTTCATGGACGCCAGTTCGTCTTCCATCTGGATGTAGATGCCGCCCACTTCGGGCAGCCGCTCGGCCATCCTCTCGGCCACTTCCGTAGCCGGGGTGATGGGGTAGCCGGCGAAGAAGCGGCATCCCGCGCTGATGGCCCCTTCGGCGCAGGCCACATCCCCGTTGATGAAGAACTCGCCCTGGAGAGGGCCTCTCCCGCTCACTCCTCCGCCACCTCCATCTGCTCTTCCAGGTGATAGATGGCGAACTCCGGGCACAGGAGCCCGCACAGCCCGCACGCCACGCAGTTCCGCTCGTCCACCACTGCCGGGGGATGGTAGCCCTTGCTGTTGAACTCGTCGGAGACCGCCAGGACGCCCTGGGGGCAGAAAGCGATGCAGAACTGGCACCCCTTGCACCGCTCCTTCAGGATGACGAGGTGCCCCCGGGGAACGCGGATCTGGTCCAGGTCCAGCGGCTTGCGCCAGTACTTGGGAGCCATGCGCCCCCTCCCTCACCGCATCTTGGCCACGAGGTCCGCGACTTCGGCCGGGTGCCGCGCCACGGGCACGCCCGCCTCCCGGAAGGCGCGGATCTTCTCCGCCGCGGTCCCGGTGCCGCCGGAGATGATGGCCCCGGCGTGGCCCATCCGCTTCCCAGGCGGCGCGGTCTGGCCGGCCACAAAGGCCACCACGGGCTTGGTCATGCGGCTGCGGATGAACGCCGCCGCTCGCTCCTCGTCCGTGCCCCCGATCTCGCCGATGAGCACCACCTGGTCCGTCTGGGGGTCGGCCTCAAAGAGGCTGAGGACCTCCACGAAGTCGGTGCCGACGATGGGGTCGCCGCCGATGCCCACAGCGGTGGACTGGCCCAGTTCCCGCTCGGTGAGGGCGTGGACCACCTCGTAGGTCAGGGTGCCGCTGCGGGAAACCACCCCCACGTGGCCCGGCAGGTGGATGTGCCCGGGCATGATGCCCACCTTGGCCTCGCCAGGGGTGATGACGCCCGGGCAGTTGGGGCCGATGAGGCGCGCCCCTTTCTCCTTCAGGTAGGCCTTGACCTGGACCATGTCCAGGACAGGGATGCCCTCCGTGATGCAGACGATGAGGCCGATGCCGGCGTCGGCGGCCTCCAGGATGGCTTCCACGGCGAAGCGGGCCGGCACGTAGATGACCGATGTGTTGGCCCCCGTGGCCTCCACGGCCTCGTGCACCGTGTCAAAGACGGGGATGCCGTCGCACCACTCGCCTCCTTTGCCTGGGGTGACGCCGGCCACGACGTTCGTGCCGTACTTGACCATCTCGGCGGTGTGGAAGCGCCCTTCCCGCCCGGTGATGCCCTGGACGACCAGCCTCGTGTTGCGGTCTACCAAGATGCTCATGGGTTTTGTCCCTCCGACTTCCCACCAGGGGCGAGGGCCTGGCGGATCCTGTCCCCGACCTCCCGCAGGGCGGCGGCGCTGGCCGGGCGCTGGCGCCAAGGCGAGGCAATGCCGTCGCCCAGCCACCGGGGCACCAGGTGCACGTGGAAGTGGAAGACCGACTGGAACGCGGCCCGCTCGTTGGCCTGGACCAGGTTCATCCCGTCCGGTGCGAGGGCCTCTCGGAGGGCCCGGGCCACCCGCACGGCGGTCCGCATCACCGCTGCCCCTGCCTCCGGGTCCAGGTCAAAGAGGTTGCGGTAGTGCCGCCGCGGGATGATGAGGGTGTGGCCTGGGGCAGCGGGGTTGATGTCCAGGAAGGCCACCGTCTCCTCGTCTTCAAAGAGGACCTCTGCCGGGGCCCGCCCCGCGGCGATGGCGCAGAAGATGCAGTCTCCGTCCATGGGTCCCCGCTCCTCAGGCGCCGCCCCTGGCCACCGCCACCGCTTTCTGGGCGGCCTCCACCAGGGTGGAAGCGGTGATCATGTTCGCGCTGGCGAGGATGGCGCGCCCTTCATCCTCGTTGGTCCCCACCAGGCGTGCCACGATGGGCACCTGCACTGGGACCTTCTCCATCGCCGCCAGGATGCCCCGCGCCACCTCGTCGCAGCGGGTGATGCCGCCGAAGATGTTGAGGAGGATAGCCTCCACTTTGGGGTCGGCCAGGATGATGCGCAGGGCTGCCTCCACCTGGCTGGCCTTGGCCCCCCCGCCGATGTCCAGGAAGTTGGCCGGCGCACCACCGTAGAGTTTGATGACGTCCATGGTGGCCATGGCCAACCCGGCCCCGTTCACCATGCAGCCGATGTTGCCATCCAGGTGGACGTAACTCAGCCCGTGGGCGCGGGCTTCTCGCTCCAGGGGGTTCTCCGCCTCCTCATCGCGCAGGGCTGCCAAGTCCGGGTGCCGGAAGAGGGCGTTGTCGTCCAGGACGATCTTGGCATCCAGGGCCAGGAGCCGCCCGTCGCCCGTCACCACCAGGGGGTTGATCTCGGCCAGCGACGCGTCGCAGGCCACGAAGGCGCGGTAGAGGGCCATGGCGATGGAGGCGAACTCCCCCACCTGCTCGCGGGGCAGGCCCATGGCGTACCCCACATCCCGGGCCTGGTAGCCCCGCAGGCCCAGGTACGGGTGGGCTGCGGCGCGGAAGATCTTCTCCGGCGCCTCGCGGGCCACCTCTTCAATGTCCACGCCCCCGGCGGGAGAAGCCATCATGGTCACGCACGCCGCCACTCGGTCTACCACGAAGCCCAGGTAGAGTTCCTGGGCGATGTCGGAGGCCCGCTCCACCAGCACCCGGCGCACCGGCAGGCCCTTGATCTCCATGGAGAGGATCTGCTCGGCCACCCGCTGGGCTTCCTGGGGGTCCTGGGCCAGGCGGATGCCGCCCGCCTTGCCCCGTCCCCCCACGAGGACCTGGGCCTTCACCGCCACCGGGCCGCCCAGCCGTGCGGCGATGGCCTCCGCCTCCTGGGGCGTGGAGGCCACGTCCCCTTCGGGGATGGGGATGCCGTGTTGGGCGAAGATCCTTTTGGATTGGAACTCGTGCAGGTTCACTGTGCCCTCCCTGGCTTGTGCATGATGGGGCCGGTGGGGGCTCCCCGGCCGGCACCTCTGGATACGAAAAGTCTCGTCAGCGCGCACCTTGTGAGCGCGTCCGACGAGACTTGCCGGCTCCCAAGGCTTGCCACGCGTCCACGGGGGAGGAGATGCGCTGCGTCAGCCGATGCCCAGCCCATGGAAGTCGCCCCAAAGCCAGCTCCTTTGCTCAGCGTGGGGATCTAGGCAATGGGATTATAGCACGAGGCGGGCCGCTCTGCAAAGGGGGCGGGGGCTTGCAGGACTCCGCTTTCGGTTCCGCGAACGACGATACCAGGACATGTCCTGGGCATGCCGCTGGCCTTGCTGCAGCTCCGCCGCCTCTTTTTGACGTGTGGGGCTTCCTAGGCTATACTATATCCAGGCTCATGGCCAACTTTCTTGAAACAACATGTAACACCATTGGCAAGGAGAACGGACATGCACCGCTCATCTTCCCCTCAGCCCAAGATCGCCCTGGCCGGCCTGATCCGGCCCGTCTGGAGCGGGGACAAAGAGGGACAGTTGGCCCGGTCCCTGCGGGAGATGGAGGCCCTCGCCAGGGAGTGGGGGTTCCTCTTCCATCCCTGCCCGGAGCCGGTCCTCACGTGGGAGGACGGCCAGCGCCTCCGCGCCGAACTGGACGCCGCGGGCGTGGACTTCCTCCTCCTGCAGACCAGTTCCTTCGGCTCCGGAGACGCGCTGATGCCCTTGGTGGACGGCCGTTACCGCCTGGGGGTCTGGTCCGTGCCCGAACCTGCCGTGGAAGGGCGCCTTCCCCTCAACTCTCTCTGCGGTGCCAACCACCTGGTGAGCGTCATCGTCCAGTACGCGCAGGTCCCCCACGGCGTCAAGTGGTTCCACGGCCAGGCCACCGACCCCTTCTTCCAGCGCCGTTTCCGCATCACCGTGGACGCCCTGCGGGGTCTCAAGCGGCTCCAGGGGGCACGCATCGGGCTGGTGGGCAAACACCCCATGGGCTTCCACAACCTCTTCTTTGACCGGCGCGTGGTGGAGAAGCGGTTCGGGGTCCGCTTCTACGACCACGAACTGGCCGACGTCTTCGCTCGGGTGCGGAAGATCCCCCCGGAGAAGGCCCGGCAGATCGCCGAGGAGATGGTCGCCCTGGCTTCGGAAGTGCGGGTGGAGCCGGCCGCGCTGGAGCAGGTGGGGGCCTTTGAGGCCGCCCTCCTCTCGGTGGCGCAGGAAGGGGGCTACGATGCCCTGGCCGTCCGCTGCTGGCCGGAGTGGCAGGATGAGTTCCAGCGGGCGCCCTGCTCCACCCTGGGCCGCCTCAACCACCTGGGCATCCCCACCGCCTGTGAAGGGGACCTCCTGGGGGCCCTGGGGATGCTCCTCCTCAACGGCATCGTGGGCGAGCCGACCACCATCATGGACATGATCGCCTTTGACCGGGAGGACGAGAGCATCCTCCTGTGGCACTGCGGCCCCACGGCCCCGGCCCTCGCCGACGAGCAGGGGATGCGCCTGACCCTGCACTTCAACCAGCGCCTGCCGGTGGCGAACGACATGGTCTTCCGCAAGGACCCGGGGACCATCCTGCAGATCATGGGGGACGGCCAGCACATCTTCCTCCTGGATGGCGAGGGGATGGGCCGCGAGAAGCCCAGTTACGACGGCAGCCGCGGCTGGTTCCGCAACCTGCGCATGAACCGCCAGCCCATCTCGGTGCTGGACCTCATCAGCACGGTCATGGCCCACGGCCTGAAGCACCACTACGCCCTGGCCCTCCGGGATTGCACCGAGGCGGTGCTGGAGGCGGCCGCGTGGCTCGGCCTGGAGACGCTCCAGCCCGTCCCCTATTCCGATGCCAAGCCGCTGGCCTCTGAGGTGCGCTAGTACTGCGCCACAGTGGTTTTTGGTGAAGCGGCCAGGAACCCCTTCCCCGTGCACGGGAAGGGGGTTCGGGGGTGGAGTTGGAGACAAATCTGAGGGATGGAGTAGGGGCGCACGGCCGGGCGCCTCTACTTTACGGCGAGGGGCACGGAGGACGTTCGGGAAGCCTTCCGTGCCCTTCGCAGTTTTTCCCCCTCTTGCAACGGGAGAGGGGGCCTTCAGGCCGCGGGATCTCCCCTTCCGTTGGACCGGGCCAGGAGCCAGAGGACGAAGGCAGCCGAGGCCCCCATCGCGCCTGCCGCGGCCAGGAAGACGGACCTCACCCCCCACCAGGCGACAACGCCCGCCCCCAGCATCGGACCCAGGAAGTTGGCCACGGAGGTGGCGCTGGAGTCCAGGCCGTAGACCAACCCCTCGCGCCCCTCTGGGCTGATCTGGGCCAGGAGCGAGGTGATGGAGGTCAGGAGGCCGCCGTTGACCAGCCCCGTGAGGACCTGGAGCGCCAGGATCTGGCCCACGTTCTGGGCGAAGAACTGGGGGAGGTAGAGCAAGGCGGAGAGGCAGATGCACGCCGCCAAGACGCGGCGGTGGCCCAGGCGGTCCCCCACCCGGCCCCACAGGGCGGCCCCGACCGCCCCCGCTGCCGCGGCTGCGCCCACCACCACCCCCGTCGCCGAGGCCACCCCGGTGCCGGCCCCCTGGAGTTCCTGCACGAAGAGGGGCAGCATGGGGTCCACCGTGCGGAGGCCGATGCGGGACAGGGCCCGCACCAGGAGCATGGAGGCCAGGGCCGGCTTCCACAGGGAGCGCAGAGCCTCCTTCCAGCCTTCCCTTTGGGAGCCTCTGGCCTGGGGTGGGGGGCGGAAGGCCTCGTGCACCCACACGTGGACCGACACCCCCGCGACGAAGAGGAGGCCGGCCGTGACCCAGAAGGTGGGACGGTAGCCTACTGTGTCGGCCAGGACGCCCCCCAGGGCGGGGCCGAGGGAGGCCCCCAGGTAGATGGCCATCTGGAGGAGGCCCACGGCGGAGCCGATCCGCTCCCGGGGCACGCTGCTCGCCACGAGGGTGGTGGCTGCCACCACCGTGCCTGTGAGGGCCCCCTGTAGGAGCCGCAAGGCCAGCAATTGGTAGACGTCCTGGGCGAAGCCCATCAGGGCCAGGACGAAGGCCCCGCCGAACATGGCCCGCTCCACCATCAGTTTGCGCCCGTAGCGGTCCGCCAGGTTGCCCCAGAAAGGGGAGGCCACCGTCATGGCCACCGCGTGGGCCGAGGTGAGCATGCCCGTCCAGAGGGCCACTTGGCGCGGGTCGCGGACCCCCAGTTCCTGGACGTAGTAGGGCAGGAAGGGCATGATGAGGGAGAAGCCGGAGATGGCCAGGAGTTCCCCCATCCAGATGACAGCCAGGTTGCGCTTCCAGGGGGCGTCCGTGAGCGCGTTCATGCGCCCTTTCCTCCAGGTGCCCTATCGCCAAGGGGAGCCTGACGATGAGAAAAGGCGCGCGGATGGGCCCTGCGCCCCTCGGGGTCCAGGGCCAGCCCGCGCGCCCCATGCGGAAGGTGGGGAGGCCACGCCACGGTGAGTGACCGCTTTCTTTGGCCCCAGTGCAGGCCAAGATGTGCTGCGGGGGCGTCAGCCTCCTGGCTGGCACCCCCGCGCCTTATCCTCTATCCGAGGAACTTGATCCCCTGTTCCAGGGCCCGCTTGAGGGTGTCGCCCCGCAGGCCGTTGCGCAGCGCCTCCAGGGCCAGGATGTCCTCCGGAGGCACGTTCCCCAGGTTGACGTTCACGCCGAACCGCAGGATCAGGTACTGCTGCTGGTTCTTGATGGGGGCTTCCCAGATCAGGTCGTTCACGTCCTTGACGCCGGAGATGATCCGGTCCACCTCGGCCTCGTCCACGTTGCCGGCCTTGTCGTAGATGCCCACGCCGTGCCCGGACTCGCGGGCCTCCACGATGACCTTGAAGACGCCCAGTTCCAGGTCGCTGGCGATCTGCTCGTGCATCTTGGCCATGGCGACCTTGACGTTGGGGTCCTTCTTGCCCACCTCAGAGATGACCTTGAAGCCGGCATCCAGGGCCCGCTTGATGCAGTCGGCGCGCACGTCGTCGGGCATCTCCATGGTGCCATCGGAGACCTCAATGGCGCTGAAGCCCACCTCTTTGGCGTACTTGAGGAACTCGGGGTAGCGCCCCTCGGCCACGGCCACCTCCAGGAAGGTCCCGCCGGGGTAGATATCCACCCCCGCGCCGCGCACCAGGCCGATCTTCTCCCGCAGCAGCCGCTCGGAGTAGAAGGCCGAGGTCCCGAAGGTCTGCTTCAGGGCGTCAATGTAGTCGGCCGCGGTGTCCATCAGGTCCCGGGTGGCGTTCAGGCCCAGGCCCTTGTCAATGACCATGGTGTAACCGGTCGTGCGGGGCTTCGTGGAGCGCCCCTGCACCGGCATGCTGAAGACACCTTCCCACGCTCGCATTTACTCAATCCCCTCCATGCAAGATTTGGAACCGGCCAGGATGTTCTTGGCCTGGACGATCTCCCACTTCGGCGCGGCCACCAACTGCTGGATGGCCTCCAGGCGCGCCCGGGCGAGGGCAGGCGTGTCCATTCCCAGGACTGGGACCTCCTCGTACAGGATGAAGGTGGCCCCGAGTTTCTCCGAGGCGCTCTCAAACAGGGCCTTGACCAGCCCCTCGGGGCGGCGGACGTTCGTCACCACGGCCCCTTCCCGCCCGGATTCAATGCGCGGGAAGATGAAGGAAAGGCGGGGGTTCACCAGGACTGGCCCCTCCGTGGTGACTTTCCCCATGTCCACGCTGATCTTGGCCTCCCACGGGTCCTCCACCTGCGGCAGGGTCAGGCCCAGGATCTCCGCCGCTTTGGGGTAGTCGTAGATGAAGTTCCCGACCCGGATGTTATCCAGGAGCGCGCCCCGGTAGAAAACGACGCCCTCCTCGGTGAGGCGGAAGAAGGTCATCTCCGTGCTGAAGATCTGGTAGCCGCGCAGGACCCCCTCCAGGAGGTACACCGTCTTGCCGGCGCCGGACTTGCCCACGATGACGAGGAGTTCGTGTCGGTCTGGCCGGTAGACCGCCGAGGCGTGGAGGCTGTAGATGCCGTGCCGCTCCTGCGTGGCCAGGGCAAAGCGGAAGAAGAGGCCCATGTTGCCCATGAGGGTCCAGCGGCGGTCGTGCCGTTCCCGGTCCAGCCGCCCCCAATCGCCGATGGCGAGGATGTCCCGCTCCCCTATGTGGACCTCGGGGGTGCGCCCTGGCACATCTATGATGGTCAGGTAGGCGTCCATGTCCCCCGTGTAGGGGATGAAGTCAAACTCGCTGTAGTTGGTGATCTGGGACTGGATCTCGCCCGGTTCGTAGAACTCGGGGTTGAGGATGAGGTTGGGGTTGTTGGAGGCCAGGCCGTAGCGGATGCCCAGGATGTGCAGGCCGCGGGTGTAGAAGGTCCCCGCGCTCTCTGAAGGAAGGGAAGATGTTGCCATAACCTTCGCTCCTCATTTGTCTCCCCGGGTGGGCCGAGGGCCCCCTCCTGCAGGGATTTTCACATAGAGAAATGGATTTTACCTTTGGATTATACTCCTTCCCCCGTTCCGTGTCAAACTCAGCCCTCGGAGAGGGAAGTAGGGGCACGGCATGCCGTGCCCCTACACGCTCACCCAGCGCTGGAAGTTCTGGGAGTAGACTTTCTCCAGCACCTCCCTGGGGAGGGCCAGCCCCCTCAGGCACTGGCCGGCCGCCACGGGGAGGAGCCTCGCCAGGTCCGGCGGCACGGGGACCTCCCAGTCCGTCTCCAGGGTGGCCCGCACGAGCCAACTGAGGGCTCCTTCCCGCACCGGGTTCAGCGCGTGCTCGCGGTCCAGCAGGGGGCCGGCGCCCATGTCGGTGCCGTAGATGAGGCGGTCCTGATAAAGGAGGAAGAACTCCCGCGCCGCCCCGGGGTCGCGGCTGAGGAGGAAGTACCCCTCCACCCCTGGCGTCAGGTCCAGGGCCACCGAGGGGTGTGCCTCCAGGAAACGCGCTGCCGCGGGCAGGTCGTCCCACAGGAACATGAAGTGAGCCACGATGAGGCGAAGCCGCGGGTGCCGGGCAAGGATGCGCTCCACCTCGGCATACTGCTCCTCCCGGGTCGGGTACCCCGGGCCGGCGTAGGACCACGGGTCCAGCCCCACCCGGGCCGGGTCCCACATCCGCGGGGGATCGGCCACGTGGAGGAGGAGAGGGAACCCTTCCCGCTCCATCCAGGCGAAGAAGGGGGCGAAGAAGGGGCTGTCAAAGCGGGCTGGCAGGCCCACGTAGTAGGCCGTCTTGCCCTCCACCATCTTGATGCCGTCAAACCCCTGCGTCCGGAGGGTCTCGGCCTGCGCCACCAGGTCCTCCGGGTCCATCGCCTCGCCGCGGTAGTGCGGGGTGTAGTCCAGCGCGCCGAAGGCGTAGGCCCGCCCGCCCGAGGCTTTCTTAAACCGCAAGGTTTCCACGTTCAGGGTTCCGTGCGGGGTGGTGATGGCCACCGCGTTGCACTGGCGTGCGCCGGCCCGCTCCAGGAGGGCCCAGAGGGCCTGGGGCTGCATCCCCGGCCAGACGTGGACGTGCCCATCCAGGATGGGGATGTCGGCGGCGAAGGCGGAGAAGGTGAGCGTCTCCAGAAAGGGGCTCTGCGCCTCCACAGGGATCACTCCTTCAGGGGCAGGGAGACCGGCTGTCCGGTCTCCGCGGAGCGGTCAATGGCCAGGACCACCTCGTGGGTCTTCACCGCGTCTGGCAGGTCCGGCTGGATGGGGAGACCCTTCAGGATGGCCTCCACGAAGTCGTCAATCTCCTCCTGAAAGGGGTGGTGGGCGACGTCGCCGCTGTCGGGCAGGACGGTGGGGATCTCCACGTAGCCGGTCTGGCCGGCGAACTTGTGGGACCAGAGGCGGTTGTCCCGGATGGTCCCCTTGTGGCCCATGAGCACGATGTTGAAGGCGTAGGGCATCACGCACTCCATGCAGGCGGAGATCTTCCCGATGGCGCCGGTTGCGAAGCGCACCAGTGCGCTCACGGTGGGGTCGTACTCGTAGTAGGGCCGCCCCTTGCCCTTGGTGGAGAGGGCGAAGACCTCCACGATTTCCGAGCCCACCAGGAAGCGGGCTGCGTCCACGGCGTGGCACCCGCCCATCAGGAAGACGCTGCCGGCGTACTCCTTCTGCGTCATCCAATGGCCGGCCACGGCGCGGGGCGTGCTGTGCCAGTAGTCTACCTCGGCCATGAAGATCTCGCCGATGGCGTCGTCTTCCACTTGGCGCCGCAGGATGCGCAGGAGGGGGTTGCGCCGCAGGACGAAGGAGACCATGGACCGCACCCCCGCCTCCCGGACGGCGGCGTCCATGGCCCGCAGGTCGGCCAGGTTCAAGGCTACAGGCTTCTCAATGAGGACGTGCTTGCCCGCCCGCGCTGCGGCGATGGTCTGCGCAGCGTGGACGTGGTTGGGCGTGCAGATGGAGACCAGGTGCACCCGCTCGTCGGCGAGGAGGGCGTCCAGGTCGGTGTACAGGGTGCAGGAGGAGAGGCCCAACTGGGCGGCGTGTGCTTCCAGGGTCTCTCGGGTGCGGCTGTAGAGGGCCACCACCTCCGTGTGGGGGTTGCGCTGGTAGGCCCGGATGTGCTCCTTGGCCACGTTGCCCACCCCGATGATGCCCACACCGAGTTTCTGCATCGTCTTCCTCCTTTTCGCGCTGGGTGTCCGCGGCGCGTGGGGGGCCGCACCTGCATTGTAGCACAACAGCCTCCCGCGCCGCCAAGATGGAGGGTAGGGTGGGGGCCTCCGCGCAAGGGCAGGCACGAGGCCTGCCCTACTGGGGTGCGTGTGGGGCGGCCCATGGGGCAGGCACGAGGCCTGCCCCTACAGGGTGCGTGTGGGCAGGGCGTGGGGGCGGCGCATGCGTGGCCCTGGGCCGTCAACGAATCGGCCAACGAATAAACGAATTAGGCGGCCAGGACATTCGTTTATTCGTTCCCCATTCGTTGATGGCTCCCGGCCCCTGGGGCAGGCACGAGGCCTGCCCCTGCGTGTGCATCCGTTGGCCGGTGCGCGGCGTCCTAGGGTTTCAGCACTGGCACCTGGGCGAAGTCGTCCGGGGTGAGGGCGTCCACGTTCTTCTCCTGGGAGGGCCGGTACCGGCTCAGGAACTCTTCCTGGGTCGGGGTGGCGCCTTCTGGCCACGCCACGTCCAGGATGCGGGTGTGGTTGGTGTCGTCCGGCCCGCCCCCGATGCGCCACTGCTCCGCCTGGGGCTTCACGTCCCGCACCCGCCGCACCCCGGGCGACGGGAACCCTTCCTGGCTCAGTAGCACCCCTACGTAGGCCCACCGCGTGGGGTTCACCTCCTTGCCAAAGAGGTCCTTGGGCACGCGGATGGTGACCTGCCGGTTGGGGGCATCCACGATCACCTTGAGGGGAGAGCCAGGTAGTTCCACTGGCTTCCCCTTCTCGTCTGGCTTGAGCACCTTCTGATGCCATCCCTCCACCCAGAGGGCGTAGTCCCAGCCGTAGCCCGGCTCCAGGGCCGCGTTGCGCCCTTCCAGGAGGAGGCGCGCTCCCGTCCCTGCCCCAGGGTCCACGTCTATGTAGACGTCAAAGGTCTGCACCGAGAGGTTGATCCCCGACCCCCAGACGTTGTTGATGGGGCCGTAGAGCCGGAACTTGAAGATGAGATTCTTGTCGTCGTGGCTCACGTTGAAAGCGGCGAGGTCAAACACACCGGGCTCAAAGACCTTGTCGGTGGGGTAGGTATAGGTGCCGGGGCCGTGGTCGTC
>Ga0123519_10008887_pt1 | contig 15239 bp, 14 predicted proteins | sample YelNatPaOPRAMG02_FD_87396 | JGI IMG/M metagenome (GOLD analysis project Ga0123519, IMG submission 87396) | Hot spring microbial communities from Yellowstone National Park - Yellowstone National Park OP-RAMG-02 (version 2) | ecosystem: Environmental > Aquatic > Thermal springs > Hot (42-90C) ...
CGAGAGAGCCGCGAACCCTACTGCTTCGCGGGCAAGCGCATCGCCGTGCGGGTGGATTCGCGCTATTCGCGGTTACAACACCAACGGCACCACGCCCACGACCTACCGCTTTACAGGCCAGCGCGAAGAGGCTACAATAGGTCTGTACTTTTACAACGCCCGCTGGTACGACCCGGCGCTGGGGCGGTTTGTGCAGCCCGACACGATTGTGCCAGACGTGTACGATGCATCCCTATCGGCCCTGTCTGTGAACTTCGCCAACCCCGCGTTTCTGGAAGAGGTGGGCCGTGAGAACCGCTGGCGCGCTAGTCAGGGCACTTCGCGCCTGCAACCGTTGCTGGTCCGTAGCGAGAAACCGCGCGGGCTGGGCATCGTGCAATGGTTTCAAGTGTCCCCAGCATCTCCGTCTCTAGACAAGGCAGGAGTAGTCCATCGACATCCTCCTCCCAACTCCCATGCACAGGCCCAGGCGATCCCCAGAATCTCAATCGCTTCACCTACTACCCTGTCGAGTGTGAATCTTTGGATACAAATGTCTCAGTTTGATGCGCGCATCGGCGGTGGTGAAGCGCCAGTCTACACGCACAGCTTTTTGGTTCCGTTCATCCGCCCATGCCCGCGCTTCCCGACGCAAGGTAGCCTGGTCTGGGATGCGGCGGTTCAGACAGGTCCTCACCAGGGCGCTCAATTCAATCTCTGCCATATCCAGCCAACTGCCGTGCTTGGGAGTGTAGTGGAACTCGAAGCGCTCTCGTAGCCGCCGAGCCTCGGCGGGCTCAAAGGCCTCGTAGAGGAAGCCGGGCCGTGCGTGTTCAGATTGTCCATCACAATAACAATCACTTCTGCGTCCGGGTACAGTTCATCGGCCAGATGACGCATGGCGTAGGCCCAATCCACTTTCGTGCGCCGCTCGCTGACCTGGATATGCCGTTTGCCCGCCAGAGGCTCGAAGAACAAGAACAGATTGCTCACCCCTTTGCGTTCACACTCGTAGTCCTCACGCAGCGGGCACCCTGGCTCCATCGGCAGGGGCTCCCGCACATTCATCAGGAGTTGCTGAGGGGCCTCATCCATACAGACCAGTGGCCGCCGGGGGTCATAGGGACGCCGGTAAACCTCAAGCACCTCCTCCATCTGGCATACAAAAGCCGCATTCGCCTGCGGGGGAATACAGTACTGCTTCTTGAGCCAGGGTTTCAGTTCGTTTTTTCACACCTGACGGATGGTCTCGTGGGAGACCTCTTCCACATAGCCCGCCTCCACGAAGCGATCGCGCAACAGACGCAGGCTCCAGCGGGCGTGGCCTTCTGGAGGCTGGCTACAGGCCAGTGCGATCAGATGCGCTTCGGCTTCCCCGTCCAGAACGGTGGGCGTATTCGCGCTCCGGCTTCTTGCGATTCAAGGCGGCTTCCAGGCCACCTTCACAGTAGGCCTTGCGCACAGTAGTAGCGGTCGTTGCCGAGACGTCAAATGCAGTACAGATGGCCTGATACCCCCCAGTTCGGTCCCTCTGGACTACTGTCGGACTTGAGCAAGACTTGTGCCCATCGGATCTTGCGGGCCGGTGCTGTACCGGATGAGATAATCTGTTTGAGTTGGGAACGTTCTTCTTCGGTCAGTTGCACAACGTACTTGCGGTTCATTGCTTTTCACCTCTATCGGGTAAAACACCGCCGGAGGCGAACCTCTACGAAATCACTATATCACGCTTGACGGAGTACTAGACTGGAGATGAGAATGTTCTACATTTTAAAATCTCCAATCTTCCCCAACAAACGACCTCCAGCCCCGATACATCATCATCGCATCCACAACAGCCATAGCCACCATTGCCTCCGCAACGGGCACAATGCGTGGGACAATGGTTACGTCATACAGGGTCTCAGAAGCGATGACGGCCTCTTCCAGCGTGAACATGTTGATAGTGGGCTGGGCCTTGCGCATAGTGGGCGTGGGCTTCACCGCACACCGTACGACGACGTCCTCGCCGTTTGTAATACCGCCGAGCAGTCCTCCCGCGTGATTGGTACGGAAACGCACCTTGCCATTCTCCGCGTATGGAATGTCGTTGCTCTCACTGCCCCACTTGCGGGCAAGGGCAAACCCTTCGCCGAATTCTACACCTTTGACCGCGCCAATACTCATCAGTCCATGCGCGATGACAGCACTCAACTTGTCAAACACGGGCTCACCAACCCCGGCTGGTACACCGCGTGCAATGACCTCTACAATGCCCCCAACGGTATCCCCCTGTCGCCTGGCCTCCATAACGCGTTCAACCATCTGCTCCGCGGCCTTCGTGTCTGGACAGCGGGCCATATTACTCTCCGCGTTGGCCACAATCTCCTCAAAACTTATCTCGGGGCACGCGACTCCCGCCATCTCCTTTGTATAGCCCACGATTCGGATTCCTTCACGGGCGAGAATCTTCTTTGCCACAGCACCCGCCGCCACGCGAGCCGCCGTCTCGCGCCCGTTGGCGCGTCCCGCGCCGACCCAGTCCCTGTACTCACCATACTTGACGTGATACGTATAGTCCGCGTGGCCCGGGCGCATCAGCTGCCTAACCTTGCGGTGCTGCTCAATCTGCTGCGGCGTGGCATCCACATTGTAAATGATGAAGCCCAACGGCGCTCCGGTGGTAACCCCCTCCAACACCCCCGAGACGATTTTCACCTTGTCGGTCTCGGCCCGTGGCGACGTGATCGGACTCTGATGAGGCCGCCTCCGATCCAAATCTGGTTGGATGTCAGCTTCGCTCAACGGTAACCCGCACGGCACTCCATCCAAAATCGCTAAGAGTGCGGTGCCATAGGCTTCCCCGGCTGTGGTCAGTCGGAATACACGTCCAAAACTGTTTCCCAACATGGTTCAAACCTCCTTCTCAAAGATTCGTCCGCTACTGTGCTGTTCCGTCACAGAATCCATGTCCCTCCCATCACCCGCGAGACAGGACGCCAGGTGGCAAATGCTTTCCTGCGCGTCCAGTTGCCATAGCATGGCCTTCACCCGTGGGGCGCGGTGGGCCGACATCACGCCTTCAGCAAGGCTGTCAAACTTGGCCTCCAGTTCGGCATCCGAGGGGCCTCGGTAGCGATCCCAGCGAGCGTGCGCAACCTCCCTCGTCAAAACGCGACCATCCCGCAAACGAATCTGAACCACGCTTGACCTGGCCCCCGTGGGTCCGGAGCCGTAGCGTGCCGCTGGAGACACTGTAATGCGTTCGGCCAGAGCGAGTGTTTCTCTATCCGCCAGCGCCTCCGGCAGAAAGGCCTCAGGACCGAGTTTGCCCGTTCGGATGGCGACAGCCACCGAATAGGGGATATTCAAACGGGCCGAAATAGGCGTTGCCAGCGTGCTGTGTGCGCTCAGGTCTGCCGCAAAGGGGTACGTTTCCACATCCACGGTCTCTACATCCGCAGCAGTGAAACCGTGCGTTTCCATCAGTTCAAGCACTGCGGTTACTGTGGGGTGGACGGCGCGGCTTGCGGCAAACGGCTTGAAGTATATCTGGTCAATCAGGAAGGGTTGCCCCAAGTCGGACAGAAGGCGTGCCGTGTCGCTCGTGCCCTCATGAAGCAGCAACCGCCCCACCGAGTACCTGCCTTCCAAAAACCGGTGAGGCCCATTCATGCCATGCCGGGCCAGTTCTGCCGCGACGATCCCCACGAATCCGGCCCACCCAGCGTACAAGTCCTTGGTCAGCGTGCCCTCCACGAAACTTTCGTAAGGGGACACCGGGAGGAGGCTACCTGCCGTAGTCATTGCCGCCGCCATTTCCCGTTCTGGCAAGCCCATGAGCAAACTGGCAGCGGTGGCTGCACCTAGTGCCCCCATCATCCCCGGTCCGTGCACGCCGTGTTCCCGAATGCCCTGCGCGACCGCTAGTCCTGCGCGGATACAGACCTCGTATCCCAGCACCACCGCTCGGATCAGGTCGCGCCCAGATGCCCCAACCGTTTCACCGACTGCAATAGCCGCAGGGATGACCGACACTCCTGGGTGGCTCGCTGCCTCCAGGTGTCCGTCGTCCAACTCCAGGTGGTGTGCCTTAGTGCCGTTGACCAGTGCCGCGTGAGGTGCGGGCACCCTCACCCCACTGCCCCACACCCATGCTTCCGGAGTTCCCTGAAGACCATGCACGTATTGATGCACGCTCCTGTTGTAGCCCACACGGATCCCACCCAGGGCACAGCCAACCAAATCCAGAACTGCGCGCTTGGCCTGATGGACCGTCTGTGGCGGCAGCGCCTCATACGGGGTCATCATGCTGAAATGTGCCAGCCGATCCAAGAACAATCCGCTCATGGCGCCGTTCCTCACCGTAGCGTTCACAGACCGGTACTGCGCCCGCGGGCTGTCATCCCTCCGGGACATCCAGAACCTGGCGCTGCTCCCGCCTGCGCCGCCACGGCATAACAACCCCTTCAAAAGCCATCAGCCCATAGGTCAGCACAATGCCCAGAATCATGATGACAATGAGGCCCGCATACATCTTTGGAGGATTCAGCACCTCCCAGTAGTACCATGTGATGTAACCCACGCCGGATTTGGCGCGGACGAACTCAATGGCGACAATGACAATCAGCGCCGTCCCAAGGGCCAGCCGCAGCCCGGCAAAGATCATAGGCACAGCTGCCGGCAAAACGACATGGCGAAACAACTGAACCCCGGTTGCGCCGTAGTTCCTGGCTGCCTCTATGTAGATCGGCTCAATCTCGCGGACGCCGGCCATCGCATTGATCAACACCACAAAGAATGCCGAAATCGCCACGGTTACGATCTTGTACGTCTCGCCGAACGGCGTGAAAATCAGCATCATCAAGGGCAGGATCGTAATTTTGGGTATCACGTACAGCGCCGAAATGACCGGATCCAACATGCAACGGATGGTGCGGCTGTAGCCCATAGCCACGCCCACAATAAGTCCCGGGATGCTACCCGCGACGAAGCCACTGAAGATGCGCATCAACGTAACCCATAGGTGGCTCTCGCCGAACAAGGCCTTGACGCCGGCCCAGCCCTGCTGTGAATACATCTGAGGAATCAACCATGGACGTCCCAGCAGGCTCGTCTTGTTGAACCTGTCGTACTCCGTGGCCAGTTCCCAGAGGGCCTTCATGACTCGGCTAGGGGGCGGGAACCATGTCGGATTGAGAACACCCCCCCTGACCAGCAATTCCCACGCCGCCAACATTATGACAGGGAACCCAAAGGCCAGGATCCGCTCGTAAGCCGATAGCCTGCGTACCGGAATATAGGAGCTCAGCCATTCAAGCACCAAGACAATAAGTACAAAGTTGACGCTGATTGCAAGAATCCAGTTACTCTTCCACAATCCCAGAAGCGAGAACGCCCCGTTGAAGACCGCAAGGCCGAGCACAGCAAGGACGATGTTCAGCCACGCGGGCCTGGCGCTCCCAGGTTTACGTGAGAATGACTTGCTCATGCCAACCGCGCCTCCATCGTCTTCAACACTTCTGTCTGAAGGGCTTCCCAAATGCGGTAATTCAGCTGTGCAAACTCGGCGGTTCCGGTTAGGCGAAGGTCGCGTGGCCGGGAGAAGGGCACACGAAACGATGCCTTGTTAGTCCCGGGACGCGCAGTCATCAGGACGACCCTGTCGCCCAATAAGACTGCTTCCTCTATGCTGTGAGTGATGTACACAACCGTCTTCCGGTCCGATTCCCAAATACGCAGAAGCTCACCTTGCATTACCGCACGCGTTTGCGCATCCAGCGCCGCTAGCGGCTCATCCATCAGCAGCACCTCAGGGTCATTGGCAAAGGCGCGGGCGATGCTAACACGCTGTTTCATGCCACCAGACAACTCATGAGGATAGCAGTCCGCGAAATCGGTCAACCCAACGCGCCGAATCCATTCGCTGGCGATTTCCAGCCGTTCTTTCTTGGAGACACCGCGCATCTGCAAACCAAACGCCACGTTATCCCGCACCGTTTTCCAGGGAAAGATCGCGTACTCTTGAAACACAACGTTGTTCAGAGGCTTGCCGGGCGGCGAGTCCGGACTCGGAAAGATGCTGCACCTGCCACAGGTAGGTGGCTCTAGCCCAGCGAGAATGCGCAAAAAGGTGGACTTACCGCAACCTGATGGGCCAACGATGCAGACAAACTCGCCGTCCTCAACTTCCAACGAGAAGCCCTTTAGGGCAACCACCTGGCCCCGAGGCGATGGGAAAATCTTGGTAAGCCCCTCTGCCACGATCTTTTTCGCATTGGCTATCGTCATCTCCAAACCTCGCGTAGGGTGATGCGTGCAGAAGCATGCCTCTGCACGCATCACGCTAATTGCGACTACTGACCATAGGGCCCGAGGATCATCAGCGCGTACTGCTGCCAGGAAGTGTCCACGATGGCGTCAAGGGGCAGGGGCTCCTTGTACTCCAATCGGCCATTCTTCATGTGCGTCGCTTGAACATCCGCTAGACTCTCCACCTTCACGGTCAGGTTGGGATCATACAGCCCAGGCGGGGTCTTGCGAATCGTCTCCTCCGTTGTCTTCATGTACTTCAGATACGCCGCAATGTTCTTCTCATCCAGATACCCCGCTCCCTGAAGCGACCGCGCACCCTTCATCAGCGCCAACATGAACCGCTTGGCTGCCTCCGGACGCTCCTTCATGAATTTCCCCGAGTACACATACACTACCGTCATGGACCCAGGCGTCATGTCCTTCGCCAACACGACCCCCGTGCCCGCCTCCAAAATGGCCGTGGAATACGGAGTCCCGGTCAAAACCGCATCCACCGCCTTCGCCTCCAGTGCCGCAGGCATGTCCGCATTCCCAACATTCTGCAAGTTCACGTCAAAGATGGTCAAGCCCGCCGGCTCCAGCGCCTTGGACACCAGGTACTCACCTCCACTCCCAGGCCCACCAGCAGCCGCCACCGTCCGACCCTTCAAGTCCGCTACGGTCCTCACCGCGCCACTATCCCACAGATCCTTCCGAACGATGAGCACCGCTGACGGATCATCCTTCATCAACTTCAAAGCACCAGGGGCTACTATCTTCAAGTCCAGACCCTTCGCAAACGCGTTCCACGTGGATGCAACTACCGCAATAGCCCCAACATCCACCTGACCCTCGGCCAAGAACGCTACCGCCTCCGTCCCCGACTTCACCGACTCAAACTGCACATCCAACCCGTATTCCGCAAAGTACCCCTGCCCAGCCGCAGCATACGCCGCCGCAAACGCCGAAATCGGTACATACGCAATCTTCACCGTTTCCACAGAGGGCTTTGTAGGCTCAGGCGTGGGGGGTGCCGCAGTTGGCTGCGGTGTCGCTTCGGGCGGAGTTGTCGGCTTTGCCTGATACGGGGGCGGCGCGGTTGGCGCTGGCTTTGCGCCGCAGGCAGCCAGGGGTGCAACGATGGCCACCACCAAGAGCAGGGCAGCCAATTTCCACAGTCCGCGAACTCGCAACATCTCTACTCCCTCCTCATTCGGGTTCACAAAGGTCCTCCCAACAACGAACGAATCACCCTCGGCTGTTCGCTAGTGCACTGGGGGAATCACCTCCTTTCAAACTTCAACCCCAAGCGCTCCATATCGCTGAGGAACGCCGGATACGAGACGGCGGCTACATCGACGTCCTTGACAAGCGTCTCACCTTCTGCCAAACTACCTGCAATGGTCCACGTCATGGCCAGCCGATGATCGTATGCCGAGTCCAACTCCGCACCGTGAAGTCGGTCAACTCCGCGGATTTCCAGGCGATCTTCAAAGACCTCAACCCGTGCGCCCATCTTGTTCAACTGTCGCATCTCGGCAAGACGATCGCTTTCTTTGACCCGCAATTGGGCAATGTTATAGATGGTGCTCTTCCCCCGAGCGAGAGCACAGGCCAGCGTCATAATGGGAACCACGTCGGGGCTATCGTTACCATCCCACTCTATCGCCTTCAGCGGGCGTCCCCCAACCAGTTCAATACTCTTGGCCTCGGCGTCAATCCGCAGGTCGGCCCCCATGCCTTGCAAGAACGGAATAATACCCTTTTCAGCCTGTATGGAGTTGATGTCCAGGTTTGTGTACCGAACGCGACCGCCGGCCAACGCCGCCGCCACAAAGCCGTAGGCCGCAAGAGCGAAATCGCCGGGAATTCGGAATGTCGCGGGGGTAAAGTGCTGCCCAGTGGGAATGCAGAAAGTGCGGAAGTCATCAGACGCATGGACGCGCACCCCAAACAAATCCATCATGTAGATTGTCGTGCGTACGTAAGTGGGAGAGTCCAGAGCATCCACCACCCGCACCTCAGCGTCCCGCCCCGCAAACGGGGCAAGGAGTACCAGAGAACTGATCCACTGCGAAATCCACCCACTGGATTCTACAACGGGCTTCAGTCCCTTGTGGGGCTGCACTACGATGGGAGCCTGGCCGGTACCCCTAGTGGACCAACAGGGTACCCCCCAGCGATTCAGCGCATCTATGAGCGGCCCGAAGGGCCTGCGGCGAATAGATTGGTCGCCCGTGAAGACCGATGTGCCCGGTGCCGTGGAAGCCAGTCCCATCATGAACTGGATGGTGGTGCCCGAGTTGCCGACGTCAATTACGTTGTCAGGGGTCTGATAAGGTCCTCCCCAGACCTTATACCCGCCGTGGATTCTTTCCACCCTTGCCCCAAAAGCCCGGATGGCGCGCACCGTGGACATGTTGTCCTCAGCATCAGATGTGCCGGTGATTGTTGTTTCCCCCTTGGCCAATGAGCCTAGTATGAAGGCGCGGTGCGTGTAGTATTTGCACGGTGGCGCCTCAATCTCCGCATCAAGATGTCCCGTCAATTTGCGAACAAGCAGGTCGGCCATCCCTCAACTAACCCCTTCCTCTGCGTCGGTGTGCGCTGCAAGACCGAGTGTGCGGAGCTTGCTCGCCGATGGCTTGCCGGTTCCCCTGTCCCAGTCGCGAGCAGCATAGTACTCTTCCAGCATCGGCTCAAGGGGCACCACCCGGCCCGCGGATCCCCCTTCCTGGAGCGGTTCCTGCAAGTACCGCTTGGGCAGCGTATCATCTTCGGGCTTCAGGCCCTCGCGCAGATTGAACAAGCGCTCCAGGTTCGTGATACGCTCCCCAACCAAATCCAGTTCCTTGACCGTGAACCCAAGCCCTGTAACAGCGTTCAGGATATCCACCTGTTCTTCCGGAAAGGCCAGGCTGTTCCTTGCCACGAAACGGCAGGCGATCAGCGAGTCGCCCAACGAGCGCAGGTCTTCAAAGAATGCTACTCCACGCCCCTTGCCCTTCCACTCCAACCGCTCGTTGACGGTAACGGGAACGCCCATCCGCTCTGCCTGATCTTCTTCCACACCGCCGAACTCAAATACCGAGTACGCACGCATGTGACAGGCCCCACGGCTGGATGTGGCGTAGCCCAATGCCCAGGCCGGGTACGCACGTGGATCCGTGCCAGGTGGCTCCAAGCCCTTGGAATCACTTCGGAACCAATCGCTCCCCTTTCCCCACCGTTCCGCACAGACCCGCGAACCTTGCGCGAGGTCTTCACCAATTCCCTCTCGGCGGGCCATTCTATGCAGCAGTTCCCGAACGACTTCGCCTCGGCCAAATTCCAACGCCAGGCCGCCTGTGGTCGCCTTACTGATGATGCCCCTCTCAAAGGCCTCTATGGCAAATGCTATAGTGGCAGGCGCAGAGATCAGATCAAGGCCCAGGCGGTCAATCTCCACGTGGCAATCCAGGATGTAGCGCAGGTCCTTGACCCCAACCCGAGCACCCAACTCCTTGAGTGTAGAGGCCGATGTTGCTTCGCCAAACGTACCACCGCGGGGCCCCTTTTCCACCTGGAAGTAGCTGGAACAAGGCAACGGACAACCGAAGCAGGCAATACGCCCCAGCCAGTGCTGCTCTTTGTAAACCCGACCATCCATTTCCCGCCAGTCGGGGAAGACTCCCTTCTGCCCATTGAACGTCATCAGCCCGCCTGCCTGAGTGTACCGGTCTAGGAAGTAGGTTGTGCCCCATTCCAGGTATGTCCGGAAGTGAGCCTCTCCCATCAACTGGCGCGTCATGCGGAACGCCTCGCTCACAGCCGCCTTCGCGTCGTACACCGGCACGGACCCCTCACCATACACCGCCACAGCCTTGAGGTTCTTGCTCCCCATGACCGCTCCGGCACCGCCGCGCCCCGCCGAACGTGCGCGGTCGGCGACGATCGTCGTCGTCGGGACGAGATTCTCGCCTGCAAGACCGATAGTGGCAACGTGCACATCCCAGTTCCCCTGTTCCGCCCGGATCGCCGCCTCTACCTCTGTCGTATCCTTGCCCCAAAGGCCGGGGGCGCGGACAATCTCAACTTTATCATTTGTGATCATCAGGTAGACAGTCTCAGGCGCACGGCCCGTAATGATGATGGCATCAAAGCCAGCCCACTTGAGATGAGCGCCAAACTGGCCACCGCCCGTCCCAATGGTGAGCAGTCCGGTCTGCGGCGCCTTACAACCCACAGCCCACCTACCCGCCGACGGTGCAACCGTCCCTGTCAACGGCCCGACGGCGAAGATGAGGGGCATCTCGGGCGCTAACGCATCGGTGTGGGGCTTCACGCGCTCGTACAGCCAGTTCACGATGAAGCCCCTCCCACCTACGAACTTGCGAGCAAGTTCCTCGGTCAGTGGCAGAGTCTTTATCGTGCCAGTGGTCAGATCAACAACAGCGTACTTTCCCGCGTACCCGTACCACATCAGACAGCCTCCGCCTTGTCCAGTTCCCGAACGCCGATGTCCAGGACCGGGCATGCCATCCAGCCTGCTCTCAGCAGACTGCCCCACTCCGCTTCATCTGCGAAGCGAATCGCCTGAAGGGTACACAAGTTCACGCATTGGCGGCAGCGCTTGCACCTTGTCCCCACCGTGACCACCGCCGTCCCCAGGCGTGGGTGCCGAAGTACCCGAATGTACGAGTCGCCCGAGGCGCAACGCCCTGCATTCTGCAGGGAACAAGCCATTTCACAGATGCCACAGCCTGAACATTGACTCGGATTGAAGAAGAGAATACGCTCGTCCATACGCACGCTCTTTCACGCCGAGGCTTCAAAGAAAACCTTGACCGCAAGTCGGTTCATGGCCGCGCGGAATCCTTCTTCCGCCATGTCCAACGGCATGCGGTGCGTAATCAGACGAGACCCAAGGACTTGACCACTCTGGATCCAGCGCAGTGCTTGCTCAAAGTGGCGTCCCACGCCGCCCAGCACGCACTGGATGTTTAGGCAACTGCGAACTGCGTCCAGCGGTGCAAATTCGGCCTGTTTCGTGAATCCGAGAAGCGCCACCTGCCCCGCGCCACGCGTCATGCGCAGTGATTGATTCACCGCCTCCGCAGTGCCCCCTGCTTCAATCACAATATCCGCACCCACGCCGGAGGTCCACCCGCGCACAGCCGCAACGGCATCCACCCGGCTCCCATCCAGCACGTGAGTAGCGCCCAGTGAACGGGCCACTTCAAGACGGCGTTCATCCCCAGCAGTGCCGATCACGATGGTCTGTGAAGCGCCAGCGGCCTGCACAGCCTGAAGGTGAAACAACCCAAGAGGACCGGGGCCGACGATAACCACTGTATCGCCAGGCATTACTTTGATTCGCTCCAACGTATGCGCCACCACTGCAAGAATCTCAAGAAAGGCCACGTCCTCCCATGAGACATCATCCGGGATCGGTCTCACAGCGCTGGCCTTGATCGCGGTATACTCCGCAAAGGTGCCCCCGAATGAGATGCCCAAGTGCGACCAGTTTGGACAAAGGTAGGTCAGTCCTCTACGGCAGAAATAGCACTTCCCACAGCCGATGAGCGCCTCTAAAGCCACGCGGTCCCCGACCTGGATCCCTTTCACCTGGCCGCCGACCTGCACGACTTCGCCTGCACCCTCGTGACCCAGGATTATGGGGGGGTATACGGGGCTGCGGCCGCGGTAGGTCCAGTTGTAGAGCAACACATCGGTACCGCAGATTCCCGTGCCCCGAATCGCCACCAGCACTTCATCGGGACCTATCGTAGGCACAGGAACATCCTGGACTTCTATGTTGCCAGGCCCCGGGGCAATCTTCACTACAGCTTTCATGGATCGGCTACCTCCTCCCATCGTCTTCCGAGATTGCTGCATTGCCGGATTGTTGGGCTATTCCTGTCAGCATGACATCCCCTGCCGACCGCCTTCAACCAAAATCATGCCATGCCGAACCGATTGCAATGGCAACGCAACCTGAAGCGGTGCCCATCTCCAACTGTGCGCGTACCGATGGTTGCTACCCTGACCCCGGACCGGCTACTGCCCAAGATGGACGATCATGCGGCAACGCGGCACGATCAAGCACGATGCTCAGAGGCTTCGTCGGCGGGATCCGCTTTCGTTGTGTTATGCAATGGGGTGCCTAGCTGCCGAGAAATTGCGATAGCAGTGTCCCGCACAGCCTTGCCCATTGCAAGTAATCTTTCATGCGGAATGCGGTAGGAAGGTCCGGCCAGACCTATTACCGCTGCCAGGTTTCCATTCTTGTCCCATATCGGGGCCGCGACAGCCGAGATGCCGAGCTCAAACTGCTGCTCGCTAGTGCTGAAGCCTTGCTCGCGAATCCGCTGGAGCTCATCCCGCAGCAGAGCGGCATCGCAGACTGTGTGGGGCGTATACTGCTTCAACGCGCCCGAGAGCACGTGCTCCGCTTCCTCAGGCGGCATATGGGCGAGAAACACCTTACCCGTTGCCGTGCAGTGCAGGGGCAAACGACGGCCGGGCCTCGCAGCGATCTTGACGGGGTGGGGGCTTTCCAGGGCGTCCACGTACATGACCTCCTTGCCTTCCATGATCGTGAGACTCACCGTCTCCTGGGTCTCATCACGCAGAAGGCTCAGCCTGGAGAGAGCGATGCGCCGAATGCCCATATGTTCCAGTCCTGCCATGCCCAATTCAATGCACACGACACCCAGCCTATACCGCCCCGTCACTTCATCTCGTTCAATGAACTTGCTGGCCTGGAGCGTCTCCAATAGTCGGAGCGCTGTACTCTTGCTCAAGCCAGTTCGCTCGGCAAGCTGTTTGAGACTCAACTCGCGCGTTTCGTAGTTGAAACACCGCAGCAACGCCAAGCTGCGATCCACAGCCCGCACAGGTCCAGCCATAGCATTTCCTCGCAAGCATGGTCTATAATTCCATCATACGGAATGTTACGCCATACTATGGAATTATACCATGGATTTTGTCTGTTGTCAAGTACTTTGGGGGACGGATCTCTGCTGGCTTCTTTCGTTCCCTTGCATCTATCCCCAGCTACCCCATCGCTACTCATCTTCAGAGGTCTCCAAATGCGAATCCGGGCGCGCACAATCTTGACGCCCGCCGGTGCTTGCATATAATGAATCTGCGGTGTGAAAAATGATTCCTTAGGGTGGAACAGGAGACTCAGATGAACGACTTGGTACGTTCCGTAGAGCGTGCGCTAGCAATTCTCGGATGCTTTGGCGCAGAACATCCGCAGTTGGGAATCAGCGATATCGCTGAACAGTTGCACCTCCCCCGCTCTACTGTGCACCGCATCCTGACCACTCTGGAGGCATGGGGCTACATTCAGCAGGATGAATCCTCTTCCAAATACCAGTTGGGACTTAAGTTATTTGAGATGGGCACGCTCGTGCGGGCAACATCCTCTCTCAGGCATGCTGCCTTGCCAGTACTGGAGCAACTGGTCCAAGAGACGAAAGAGGCCGCTCTCCTCACGGTCTACGATAACGGAGATGTTCTTTACCTAGAGGTCCGGGAGTATCCGCAACCGGTCAAGATTGCCGCCAACCCTGGGGACAGGTTGCCTGCCTATTGTACCGCTTCGGGGAAGGCCCTCCTTTCGGTGTTGCCTCCGGAAGAAGTAGAACGGGTACTGGCCCGCCCCCTAATCCGCCGAACCCCAAAGACGATTACGGACCCTGACCAACTCCGGCACGAACTTGCCCTTATCCGCCAGCGTGGCTACAGCATCAGCGACGAAGAGCACGGCGTCGGCGTCAGGGGAGTCGCAGCCCCTATCCTCACCCGCGAAGGCAACGGACTCGGCGCTGTCGCCATAGTCGGGCCCGTCATCCGGCTTTCCGACCCTGTCATGCAACACTTCGCACATCTCATAGTCGCCGCGGCCCGCCGGATTTCCGAACGCATCCAGGGGCGCAACCCCCAGTAACAGCAATCCAACTACACCAAGGAGGCAGTCCCATGGAAGATCTTTTGGGGAAGGTAGCCATTGTTACAGGAGCGGGAAGAGGCATCGGGCGCGCCATTGCTCTCCGCCTTGCCCGCGACGGCGCAGATGTCGTCGTCGCCGATGTCAATCTACCAGCGGCGGAGAACGTCGCAGGCGAGATTCATCACTTAGGGCGGCGCGCCCTGGCGGAGAGAATGGACGTAACACAGAAAGCGGAGGTGCAGGCTGCGGTGCAGCGGGCGGTATCGCAGCTAGGCCGTGTTGATATCCTCGTCAACAACGCAGGAATCCTTGGGCCCACCACTCCGGTTGTGGATACCCCCGAGGAGGAATGGGATCGCTGCCTGGCTGTTCACTTGAAGGGTACATTTCTCTGCTGCCAGGCGGTCTTGCCGTACATGATTCGCCAGGGGTACGGCAAAATAGTCAGCATGGCTTCCGTAGCAGGCAAAGAAGGCAACGCTAACCTAGCCGCCTATTCGGTGGCGAAGGCAGGCATCATCTGCCTGACGAAGTCGCTTGCCAAAGAGGTTGCGACTTTAGGCATCAATGTGAACTGCGTGTCGCCCACCGTCATTGAGACTGATTTGATCAAGGACATGGACCCGGAGCAAATTGCTCCTCTGATCGCCAAGATCCCGATGAAACGCACCGGCAAACCCGAAGAGGTAGCAGCCTTGGTGAAGTTTTTGGTTTCTGACGAATCGGCGTTCGTAACAGGCCAGTGCTACGATCTGTCGGGCGGACGGTCGGTATACTGATTCGGCGCCTCCACGCGTCTCGTCGGAGTGGCAGCGGTGTGAGGTAAGGCGGAATTTGTACCCGACTGTCGAAGAGCCCATCCGAAAAGTTTGGTTGCTCGGAAGGTAATCCAGGCACAAGCGAGATGGAGCATAGCCAGATCGTTCTCGACCTTCTTCTCCCAGCGGATCAGCAAACGCCGGAATCGGTTGAGCCAGGAGTGCGTACGTTCGACCACCCATCGCCGGGCTCGGTAGCCGGGGACCTCGCGTTTCGCCCGAGATTC
>Ga0123519_10008889_pt1 | contig 15235 bp, 10 predicted proteins | sample YelNatPaOPRAMG02_FD_87396 | JGI IMG/M metagenome (GOLD analysis project Ga0123519, IMG submission 87396) | Hot spring microbial communities from Yellowstone National Park - Yellowstone National Park OP-RAMG-02 (version 2) | ecosystem: Environmental > Aquatic > Thermal springs > Hot (42-90C) ...
ATCCGGTCCCTGTAGCTCTCGCGCGGCTTTTGAATGCAGTTTGTGGTCATCAGTATGGCGCCGGGGAATTGATCAAACTCGCGCACCTGGTCCTGCCAAGCGCCTCCGTAGTTGCCAACCAAGTGGTTGTAAGCCTTTAGCTTCGGATAGCCATGAGCAGGCAGCATCTCTCCGTGTGTATAAACATTGATTCCCGTGCCCTCAGTCTGCTTCAGCAACATCTCTAGGTCGCGCAAATCGTGACCGGATATGGCAATCGCTTTCCCCTTCACAGGCGTAATGCGAACCTGGGTCGGTGTAGGATGGCCGTAGGTGCTCGTGTGGGCTGAGTCGAGTAGCTCCATAGCCTTTAGGTTTAACTCGCCCACCTTAAGCGCCATTGCGATAAGCTCTTCGAGCGACGGATCAGCTTTTGTTAAAAGATTCAAACCTTCGTGCAGACCTGCATAGAATTCAGGATCTTCCTTGCCGAGTATCTGAGCGTGATCCGCATAGGCAGCAGCACCCTTTAATCCATAGGTGATTGTCTCTTGAAGGCTTGTTATGTCCTCGCCAAGCGCTTGTTTCCTTCGGGGTATTTCGATTTCCTGCGCCTGCTTTACCAACGAGTCAACATCACCTGCAGGAACAAATGTCGCAGGCCCAGAAAGTTTTTCTGGGTTTGTACCTGTCCTAAGGCATGCATTTTCATACAGCACCTTAGCCTCGCCGCGAATACTCTCAGCCTTGTAAATGAATTCAGCCACGCGCTGGGGATCGAAGTCCACATTCGTAACAGTGGTGAACAGCGCCTCGGCAGTGAATACGTCTACCTCACGACTTATGGCCCCGTATTGGCGAGCTCGATGCGCGTACATCGATATGCCCTTGACCATATGAACCAATACGTCTTGCAACCGGGCTGTCACATCGTCCTTACCACATACTCCACTCCGCGTGCAACCTGTTCCCATTGCAGTTTGTTCGCACTGGTAGCAAAACATACTCATCCTAAGTTACCTCCTTAAAACGTGCGTTCTTAACACAAGGTTACCCGCGGTGGTATTGCTCTATTTTGATCTAGGTCAAATTAGAGGTAGTTTTTAATTGGGGTTTTTGACATGGTTTCTCTAGACAACATCGACAACGGTTCCCGTTTCCAGCGACTGGATGCCGGCCTGAATGATCTTTTGGGCAGCCAATCCGTCCGCGCCTGAACCGTCAATATCCTCGGGTGCTACTCCTTGGGAAACTTGTTCGAGGAATTTGTGAATGCGGTCACGGAACGTGTCGTCGAAATCTCGGAATCCGCCGAAAATGGGGTTCGTGTAAACTTGTTTAACCAAACTGTCTGCCGGATAAAGCGTAACCTCCCGCCACATATCTTCCAAAACGAACCTGCCCTTGGTTCCGGCAACCTCGCACCGCTCCATAGGGTGTCCGCGGGCCAGATCATAGCTGGATGTAAGATGACCCACAGCGCCACAAGCGAACTGCACATTGAAGGATGCCGTGGACCAAATATTCCTGCCCGGAGCTTTCATAGCAAAGCAATGGATCTTTGATACATCGCCGCAGTAGTACCGCATAATGTCGGCAGAATGGGGGTTCAAAGCTTTGATGTGAAAATAAGGCGAATCAAAAAGCCCCGGTTTTCCTATCCAGAGCGCCATATTGCAGAAGAGTAGATCGCCCAGTCTGCCTTCTAGCATCCATTGTTTTGCCAAGCGTGCCGCGGGTGTGAACCTATGGTTGAGGTTGATGCCGAAGCAGCGCCTTCGCTCTCGAGCGACCCGTACCATTTCCTCTGCCTTTTCTATTTCGTTATGGATGGGCTTTTCACAAAGCACGTGGCAACCTGCTTCGAGGGCTTGTATAGTTGGCTCGTAATGGTCGCTGGCATATTCGAAGCCACCAGTTGCCACGCTTACCACCTCTGGCGCAAGTGCTTCGAGCATTTTCTGGGCATTGAGAAACCAGGGCACGCCGAACCTCTCGCCGGCGGCTTGGGCACGTTCTTTAATTATGTCACAAACGCCGACAAGTTGCGCAAGATCGTCTTCCTGATAGATTCTTGCGTGTAGATTCCCTATGGGACCCATGCCAACGACGCAAACACGTAACATACTTGTGCCTCTCTCGTGCTATGATGTGAGCAGGTGAGAATACCCTGCTGTGCTGTTTTGCGGTCGGAGGCATGTTGCGGCTCCGACCGCACTCACTCTACAATTCCTTTTGTCCTCTTTGCAGCCGAAGCTCTCTTGCTTGCAGTTCCTGCGCAGCTTTGGGCGAACCAATATGCAACAAGTTGTATGCCTGCTTGGATGATTTAATCTGCACGCCCTTGCCGTGCCAGTTCAAATTAGTAAACATGGGGTTCGTGCGACCAGTTTCGCTTTCGCGTTTTGCTATCCAGTTCTGCATGCGCTTTTCGAGCATTTTTACGACTTCCGGGTTTTCACTAGCGACATTGTGGTTTTCTTCCGGGTCCTTAAGGAGGTTGTAAAGCTCTATTTTCGGCTTGAAATGGAAGTCGGGCTCCAGCGCATGTATGTATTTCCATTCAGGAGTGCGCCAGCCGTGCTTGCGCATCCAGGTTGCTTCGGTGATGTAGTACTCTGGCTCCTGTTCTCTGGGCTTGCCTTCAAAGAGGGGCACCAGGCTTCTGCCGTCAAACTGAATATCTGTTTTAATACCCAACAAATCCAATATAGTTGGCATTACGTCCTTCATGTGTACGTAGTCCTTGAACCGTCTGCCGGAGGGCACTTTGCCGGGCATGTAGAAGAACAGTGGGATGTGAAGGGTGCAGTCGTAAAGTCCGTGATGGTCAAACCAGCATTCGTGGTCGTAGAGCGTCTCGCCGTGGTCGGATACGAACACCATCAATGTGTCCTCTTCTATGCCCAGGCTACGGACTACAGCAATAATATTGGCTATGCAAGCGTCCATGTAGGCCAAGGCGCCGTCATATTGTGCAATTATGTAGTCCTTATCTGTACACCCAGGAGGAAACCAGCTGGCAAAGTAATCTCGAAACGGCTTGAACGCCATAACCGGTTCGAGCGAGTGATTATTTGGATCGAATTCATCTCCCCCGTAGAATATTCTCTCAAATGGCTGAGGAGGTAGATAGGGCGAGTGCGGATCCATGTGCCTTAGGAACAGAAAGAACGGCTTCTTTTCAGAGGCAAGCCTTTTCAGTTCGGGGATGGCGACTTTGTTTAGATTCTCAGCTTTTGGGCTCCGTCCTTCTTCCCAGGAGCCCCACCCTGGGAAATCTAAATAGTTCTGGAACCCTCTCGAAGCTGGGTTTCCGGAAAACCCGACACACGTTGTGTTGTAGCCTTCGTCTCCCAAGACTTCTGCTAACGTTTTAAGGTGACTACCTAGCCCTCCCTCGTGCCGCAAAGCAACTACGTTGGTGCCGAAGCAATCCATACCGGTAAACATCGAGGCATAGCCCGGTGTCGTTGGAATCGATGGACTGAACGCGTTTTCGAATACGCAGCCACTCGCTGCAAGCTTGTCCATGTGCGGAGTAGTCAAGCGGTGGTAACCGTACAGGCTCATATGATCGGCGCGCAAGCTGTCGATACCGAACAAAATCAGATTTGGTTGCCGTTTCATAGCACTCTCCTTACTTTCGCTTTTTAATTCTCTTTGGCGTGTCGGTGAGAATCAAATGCCGAATTGTTGGCGGATGAATTCCAATGCTTCTTGGATAACTACGTCCCAGTGTGACCAGGAATGCTCACCGGGTCGTTCCGAATATCGGTGAGGTATGTTCAATTCTTCTAGAAGCTTGTGGAACCTACGATTGTGCTCTATCAGAAAGTCCTCCGTTCCGCAATCAAACCAGAGCGCCGGTAAGTTCTCGGGGCGCAGAGTCGTGACCAGTTTGGGGATGTCCTCGGTGTCAGGGACCGATTCTCCGAAAATTAGTCTCATTTCACAGTCGCGCACCTCATTAATGTTAGACCTTTCTCCCACATACAGAGCACCCGACAAACTTGCAGCTGCACAGAACATATCAGGGTGCTTCAGCGCGAGCTTGAATGCGCCGTATCCGCCCATCGAAAGACCTGCAATTGCTCTGCCAGCCCGGGATTGCTTGGTTGGAAACGTGGTATCGACAAACGAGACTAAATCTCGGACGATAAACGTTTCAAATGCGGATGTTGGAATAGAGACTGCATCCGTATACCAACTTCTTTGACCATCCGGCATTACTACTATCAGTGGTAATCCGCTGACGTACCCTTCGATACTAGTACGCCTAACCCAGGCGGTATGGTCGTCAGAAAGGCCGTGCAGAAGGTACAGGACTGGGAAAGGCGGAGGCATTTTCTCCGGTAAGATCGCCATGAACGATGTCATCCTTTGCAGGGCGTTTTGGGCGGAAAGTCTCACTTCACAGAGCGCCATCGATGCTACCTCGCTCCCAGCGCTTTGAGACAGGCGTTCAAATAGCCGTAGCTCTCGGCCGCAATAATAGCAACCTCGGGAAGCTCGAGCTGGTTTGCTCCTATCACTTCTAGGCAGACTGGTCCAGAGTAACCGCCCTCTACCATTACTCGGCAGTATGCCATCAGGTCAATATCACCGCGTCCACACGCTTGGTCCCGCGGAGCTCCCGGGGAAGGTCCGCGTCCTTTGCAGTCTCGAATGTGAATGTGCTTGGTATATGGCAATACGTGCTTGAGTGCTTCGGCTGGTTCCTCGCCAGAACGATATATGTGGCTTGGATCCATGTCGACGCCAAATGCCGGACTTTGAATCCTTTGGACAGCTTTCAACGTTGTCGGCGTGTTGTAGATGGAAGCTCCTACATGTGCTTTACAGCACAGGGTGACGCCGAACTCTGCCGCCTTCTCGGCCATTTTTGCGATAAGACTTACTTGGCGATCAAAATCCTCCGGAATATCGGATTTGCCCCCGGGGCCTATGTTTACTATTGGTATGCCTATTTCTGCAGCCGCCTCAAAAGCCTTAAGAAGTCTCTCTTCGTCTAAAGCAGCCTCTTCCATCGAGAGAATCTCGAGTTCGTTGTCCTGGACTATAGCTTTCACCGTTTGAGCTTGCTCGCGCCACCGGTCGAGCTCCAGGTGCTCGCACATGCCCTTGATGGCAGAGATCTCTATACCGTCGTAACCCGCCATTTTTATGTATTTTGCAGCGGTTGCAAAGTCGTGACCAGCGAATAGCACACTATTAACACCGAGCTTTATCATAAATGCACGCTCCTTCTAGTTTCTGTGATTGTGCTAATCGACACAATAGATTCACGCATATTTGTTGACCGTACCAGTTAGCCTTTTCTCCAGTTGAGGAGCTATAACCTTCGGTTTTGTTACTATCAGGCATAATGTAAGGGCAGGCTCCTGGTAATAACACTTGTTTTTTCGATTCGGAGCTACTCTTCAGCTTGACGAGCTGCGCGGTCTGGGGTATCCTGCAATTGTGGCGGAGCATTGGGGAGGTAAATGGCACGAATCTTGCCGTGTTACTTGAATACTGTTGGTATTTAGCCCGCGCGGTCAAAGTGAGTTAGCTTGTAGGCTTTTGCCGAATGAGACATTTTGACTTGGCGGGTAGATGCCCGATTGAACATAAAAAAACGGAAAGGGGGAAACGAACAGTGGCTCAGGTTTTAAAAAAGCTTGGGGTCGCCTGTGCCGTAGTGGCTTGTCTTGCTGTGATAGTTTCAACTTCGGCGTGTGCTCTTAACCTGGATCTACTTATACCTGTGGCTCCAGCCGATGCAGAACAGTATGACTTTGCTACGACTTCCGGCGCTGCGCACGTTGTTTACAAGAGCGGCAGCAACGTTTATTATGCGACAATAACCAAGGACAACATGAATTGGACGATTCGAAACCTTGGTGCCGGTAATTGGCCCACGATAGCCACAAATAAATTCAATCAGCTGATTGTCGCGTACGAAAACGGCGGTACGATATACGAGGTGGGTCCGCACAACAACTGGACTCCCACCGCTATTATGTCTGGAATCGCCGGTGGAAAACCGGTTCTGAGCTCTCCATTCTTTGCAAGCGGTTGGCAGATGATAGTGACTGGAAATTACGACGGTGACAGTTACGCTGAGGTTGTGCGCCTAAGCAATTCCGGAAGCGGATGGAGCTCGCCCGAGTTGCTGTTTGACAGTTGGTTTATGTCTGGTATGGGCGGAACCTATTATGGTCAAGCCAGCATCGCGGCTTTTGCTGATGGATCCTATGCCGTGGCGCGTGAGGAGGATTATTGGGGCGGCAACGCGTCGTGGTCAAGCAAATGGGCAGGTGTTTCTGGAATTGGTTCTTCGTCGATTGGAGTATCTACTGGCTGGAACAGTTCTATAAGCCTCTCTAGACGTGCCGTAAGCGCCATATCCGAGGACGGATCACCTGCTGCTGTATTTGCTTGCGCAGTGGATGGTCGAGTCTATGTGGCACTAAATGAAGGTTCCGGGTGGACCTGGATTTTGAATGGCTCCAACACGGGATCGGCGCCTTCAGTCACGTGGACCGGTGGTGTCTACGCAGATGCGAACGGAGTTCTGCAGTTTGTGACGAGCAACGAACAGGGGTTGGTCATTGATCCACTGGTCTACGAGGGTACACAGCTGACAGGCTCGCGACCCTTGGTTTGGGCAATGGAAGACAAGTTCTTCCTTTACAGGGATTCTTCAGGGGTATTGCAGTTGGGAGCTAGTTTCGTGAATGTAGTTCCCGAGCCTACTTCCTGTGTTTCACTGTTGATCGGCCTTGGGAGTTCGCTGGGCACGGTCGCCCTGCGCAGAAGACATCGGTAGTAACCAGGAAATAAAATAACAAGAAGGCGAGGACTCTGGATCTCGAGCTCAGCTAGAGAGCAAACTCAGAAGTTCTCGCCTTATTTTCTTGTGTTTTTAGCCGCCTGGTTGGGAACCTCGAGATCGCCGCTTGACTTCAAGTAACCGCGAGGTGACATCTTCGTCCGTCTCGGCCACCTGCGACACCTTCGTCTCCACTTGATTTTGCGCTTGTGTTTGTTGGTCGGTGATTGGCTCGACGTTAGTGCTTGGTTGGGAAGTATCGATTTCCACTGTGCGCTTTGGACGAGTGCGATGGCGTGCCTTTACTTGAAGGAGTGCATCTACTGTTCCAACAGATTGCTCAGGAAGCTTTTGATGCCTGAAAATTTTGCGCCCCTTGTACATGAATTCTGCTGCCGAGCTTATTAGCAAGCGTATCTCCGCAGTACCTATAGATAACCTTCTCACGGCGATGTCGAGTGGCAGCAGAAGAATTGCAACCAGCGTCAACGCGTGCCACAGGTCTGAGTAGGATCTTGAAGGTCGGAATCCCTTGTGAAGAACCTCGTTTGGTGGCGGATTGAACTTGCCTGAAGTTTCGGCGGATATTCTGTGTAGAAGTGCACGGTTTGGCTCTATGTCCTTGTATTCTGGTGGGTAGGCTATGCTCATCACGTGTGTTTCGATACCTGTTTGAACTTTTTTGCCATTCTGACTTATCGGAGATATGCTTACAACGTAGTTTCCAATTTCTCGAGCTTCGAATCTGCCTTCATATCGTCCTGGAGCTGTCTGTTCAATTACAATAGGACGCGAGCGCAGACTGGGTCCCACGACATAGCCCCGAAACTTAAGCAGATTGATGAAGTTACCATTTTCATCCACGGCGTCTATTGTTACGCGTCCGGTTCCGCCTTCGACGTCAATCACAGCCTGATATAACCCTGTCCAGCTTTTACCGAGTGTCGAACGGATGGTCTGAGTCCATATCTTGGCATATCCAGGCCACGACACCCACCTTGCAGCCCAACGTGCTTTGCAATCTGAGGTGAAAGCAACGGATCTTCCCAAACCGTATTGCCACGATGCCAGTATGGGATCGTTTTTGTGGGAAACCGCTGCTACTCGTGCCGCGGGCTTGGGACTGGTTGCAACGTAACCTAAGAGCGGAGGTACAGTTTGGGGATCGATGCCGGAGAATTCCCGACTGGCAGTATCTATCCGAGGGACGAATGGCTCCTCGACATACGCCGATCCCGAGACTGTCATTACATCGCTTGTAAAAATCGCTTTGAGATCTTGGGCACGTTGTGCCAGATAGAAGTGTCCTCGGCCAATCGCCGCTGCGGCTTTAAGAAAGGGCACATCCTTACCGTCGCCGATTGCGACCGTAGATATGGTTATACCAGAGGATTTAATTGCTTGGACTGTTGAAAGTGTGGTTTGGTCTGCGTCGTCCACGTCGTTTCCATCCGCGAGCATTATTATGTGCTTTTGGCGAACTGGAGCGTTTTTAAGCATGCCATAGGCCATTTTTAGCGAGGGATCTGCATATATGCCACCTCCTTCTGCTCGTATGGTTGATATCTGTGAGTAGATAGGTCCTTTGTTTTCCGCAGACTGAAGCGGAACAGCAATCACCGGAAAGTTGTGGCAGACCACGATTCCTATCCTATCCTGGGGTTTCAACAGACTAACTACCGAGGCTGCGGCATCGTTTGCCAATTCGATTTTTGATCGTCCGTTCTCAAGATCTGCCATAGATCCAGATTTATCCATTATGATGACTACCGCAAGCGATGGAAGCACTTTCTTCTTTCTCAATGACATCTCGACCGGCAGACATTTCTCCACGGGAGTATCATAGTATCCTCCAGCACCGAAACCGTAGTCTCCCCCGATCATAGTGAACCCAATCCCCAGATCCTTAACACCGGACTCGATCACCGCCATCTGCTCTGGTTCAAGGTGCCAGGCTGGAACATCTGACAGTATCAGCGCATCATATGCCCTGAGATCAGCTAGTGTGTTTGGGAGTGCGGATGCCGGCTTTAGTTCGACGTCTATGTCACTGGTTGACAGGGCTTTGGTCAAATAGTTGCCTTGGGCTGGCTGTCCCTCTATATACAATACTCTGGGCTTTCCCTTCACCATTGTGTATGCCAGAGCAACATTGTTTTCGGGTCTTGTGTCTTCGGCAGGTTCGAGTATGGCCTTGTATTCGTAGTTTCCAGGTTTACTGATAGATTGCTGAATAGCAAGTAGGTTCTTTCCTTTTGCTAGTGAAAAAACTTTCTGGGCAACCGGCTCGCCGTTTCTCAAGAGCTTTAGGCGGCCAGAAGTAGCTTGTTTGGCGACGGCGACTATCTTCAGATCGAACGGTTCACCAATTTTGACATTGGATGGACAAATAATTTTGTCCAGCAGACACTCCCGCGGCAGATCAGGAGCTATCGGCACAACATCTATGGAAATACCTTGCGAGGCGGCGAGAATGGCTTGTTCGATCGATTTACCGGTGGTCTCATTTCCATCCGAGAGGAGCACTATTTTCTTTCGACAATTCTCAGGGAAGAGCGCCATAGCAAGCCCAAGCGCTTGGGAGATGTCTGTCTCGTTAGTTGACGGCAGCGAATGCAGTTTACTTACCCTTCGGACGTTGGATGGCGCAAGCTCTATTAGGGCTTCCCCACCGAATACAACTAGCCCGGATTTTTGATCAATGGAGGCTGTCTTGAGAGCTTTGTTGACGTATTCTAGCGCCTGTTGACGCTTGGATGATGTAATCGAATCGGATACATCTAATACAAAAACTGTGCAGTCCTGACTCACGTTTTTCACCACTCGGGCACCCGCAAGCGCCAATATCAGCAGTCCGATTATTGCCAACCGTAAGCCGATAGCGAGCTTGGCTCGGAGGGGAGTCAGATCCGCAAGGCTACCCACCGCAAACCGCCACGTGTAGTATGCCGCGGGAATAGCCAGAAGCAACCAAGCTGGTCGTGTAAACTCCATATTTCTTCAGACGTGCCGCAGTATGCGAATTAGGTTTTGAATTTCGCTCTCAGAGTCTTCGATGATAGGCGTACCACTCAAACATGAGCAGTGAAAGTGCCAGGAGTATGGCAGGGTGATAAAACTCTCTGTTCGTATATATTGCCCGCGCGGTAGAACCAAAATGCGTCCGACCGATGCGGAGCACATCCCTTGGCTTAGTGTTTGATTCGGAGCTGGAAGCCAGATTGCACGCGAACTCCTGCTCAAAGTTATTGCCGCGCACTTTATAAACCCCGACTTGATCGGTGTAGTCGTAAACGAATGGCACCTGCGTGACCCTGAATTTTCGGGTCAGACCGTTCGGATCTGTTACAGTGACCTCACGCAGGCTTGCCGGAACGTTGACTTGCGCCGGTTCACCCGCGCGTACAGTTAGCCCGTCGCCCGCGTTCGCGCTTGGGGCGAGCCAGTCTATGCAATTTGCCACGAATATCGGGAATCCAACATGCAACGGAAAGTCGGATTCAAGCAGGTCGAAGCCGATTTGCACAAACCGCCGTCCATCCTTTTCTCCTGCCACGATTAGTGCACCCGAAGTGCTCTCGGCGAGCTTTACCGCCCAAGGTGTCGGCTTCAGGAGTCTCGCTCGCGCGATGCGTACAGCCGATAAGTCGACATACGACGTAACAGGATGTCGTTTATCGGAGTCGATTATGGTTGGGTTGGCGACCGTGGCGTTTTCCACAGCAGGTGCGCCGTTAAAGGATGTACCAATCAACAAGTAACCTCCGGGAGGCAGGGTTTGCGGAGGTTTGACGCAATCAAAAACGACTATGTCAAATCCTCTCTTTTCCAAATCTGGGGGGCACTGTTCGCTGCGAGTTAGTTGAGTTCGTGGATCCAGTGATAGCGCGTTTTGCAGAAAGATGTTGCCTTTGGATACGATTAAAACGTCGATGCGTCTCTGCCCAGCAAGGTACAAAACGCCAGAGTTATCAGCAGCGAGGTCGTCGTTTACGTCTAGCTTTACAGTCAGTCGTCCCCGTGCCTTCTGCAAATTGCCTAAGATCTGTTGCTTGGTCTCTTGAGGACCTAGTGACTCCGGCTTAATGTAAACGAGTTCAGAGCCTAGGTAAACCTCGATATTGAACTGCTTTTGGCGGTTTGAGAAGTTCTCAATACCTACAAAGACCTGTTGTTCTCCCGAAAGCGTTCTTCGCGCGTCAAGTCCAACAATGCCAACATTGTCACAGCGGGAACCGATTTTGAGATAGTCTAGCCGCAAGTTTTTCGTCGGCAAATCTGGCATGTCACCGAAGTCACCGTCTGAGACGATAACAATTCGGGGAGACTTGGCTGATTCCCCTGCAACCAGCGAAGAGGCTAAAACCAATGCCGCGCGCATGTCGCACGGCGCATCCGTCGCCCTCAGTCTTTTCACCGATGCAGCAAGTGCCTTCTTGTCCGAGGAAAATGAGGAAACCACCCTTGCCTTTGAGCTGGCCGCTATGATCAGCATCTTGTCGCCGGGTCCCATTTGATTGATTATCGCTAACGCACATGACTTGGCACGCTCGAAGCGCGATGGGGATACGTCGGTCGACTGCATACTCGCAGAGGAATCCAAGATAACCACGATCTTGTTCTCTTCGATGCCCTTGGTTCTGACAAATGGTCGGGCAACAGCAACGACGAGAAAAAGCAGTGCCAATAGTTGCAATATCAATAGCAGGTTCTTCTTAAGTTTTTGGAAAGGCGCGTTCGCCTGTATGTCGGCAATTGCGTCGCGCCATATCATAACCGACGAAACGAGACGCTCTTTGCGTTTGAGCTTGAGTAAGTACAAAAGAACGATGACTGTACCTAGCGGAATAAAGACGAGCAGCAGCCATGGAGACATCAGGCTCATTTCACTTCACCATTCCGCGCTGTCTGAGGTATGTCAGCAACAGGTCCTCAAACGGAGTCTGATTGGTTACGCGAACATAGTTACAGCCATACCGGGCACAACAAGTTTCAAGCTGCCTGCAGAAGTCGGCAAATCGCTTTTGATAGGTGCGCATTAGGGAATGGGTTATTGTCACTTCTCTGCGGTCCGATGTTTCCGAATCGATTAGCAACAAATCGCCAACGTAAGGTGGAGACACTTCGTCTTGGTCTAGAATATGTACCAAGTTTACCTCAAACCGTCTTGAGAGAAGAGCAAATATACCGCGCTCATAATCTGGATCAAAGAAGTCTGAGATCACTACAGCCATTCCAGGATGGGCAGTTTTGATACTGAACTCGCGGAGCGCTCCGGATAGATTCGTGGTTCCTTCAGCGCGCAAGGATTTCAGATAGTCAAAAATGGCGAAAGCTGCTTGTTTGCCGCGTTTTGGCGAGAGTGTTTGCGCCGAGCCATCCGACAGGACAGCTACACCTACGCGATCCAGATTCGCTAAAGCTATGTAGGCGAGCGCGGCAGCAACTCGCTTTGCGTACAGGAACTTCGACGGTGTTCCAAAACTCATGGATTGCGAGGCATCCACTAGCAAGTAAACGTACAAGTCCTCTTCCTCGACGAAGAGCTTTAGAAAAAGCTTTTCCAAACGAGCGTAAACGTTCCAATCAATCCGGCGGAAGTCGTCCCCGATCGCGTAGTTCCGATAGTCAGCGAACTCCACTGATGCGCCACGCTTGGTTGATCTTCGCTCACCACGCAGCTGCCCTGGGAAGAGTTTTTTCGCTACCAAGCTCAGACGCTCGATTTTGCGAAGAAAATCCGGGGTCAGGAGCTCTTCTTCGGTAGGTATGTGTTCGATAGCCATGTTTGCTCCCTTGCCGTCAAATGCAAAACTGCAAGACTTCTAGACTGGCAGTTCTTTTTCGATGCTCGTTTTGTCGAGCACATCCTCGATAATCGCGTCCGTACTTATACGCTCGGCTTCGCCTTCGAAGTTGAGAATTATGCGATGCCGCAGGGCTGGCTTAGCCACGCGCCTTATGTCGTCGAATGATACGTTTAGGCGACCATCCAAGAGTGCCAGAGTCTTTCCCGCGACGACGAGTGCCTGAGCGCCTCGTGGACTTGAACCATATCGCACATAGCGGTTTACCAAATCTGTAGCGTAATCGCTTCCTGGATGGGTAGACAGGACAACCTTCAGCGCGTACTCCTTAACGTGATCTGCTATTACCACTTCACGTGCTATTTTTCGCATCTCGAGAATGTCCGATGCATTGACTACCGGTGCAGCGTGCGGTTCGCTGGTTCCCGTCGTTCGATCGATTATTTGTGCTAGTTGTTCTATGTTTGGGTAACTGACCATCAGCTTAAGTAGGAACCGATCCACTTGTGCCTCCGGAAGGGGGTAGGTGCCTTCCGTCTCGATTGGGTTCTGGGTTGCTAAGACCAGAAATGGTTCTTCGAGCTTTCGGATCATGCCTGCCACGGTTACGGAATGTTCCTGCATTGCCTCCAAAAGCGCCGATTGTGTTTTCGGAGTAGCGCGATTGATTTCATCTGCCAGAACAATGTTCGCAAATATCGGTCCCGGTTGGAATCTAAACTCCCTCGAGCCCGACTCAGTTTCTATAAGGATGTTGGTTCCCACGATGTCCGCGGGCATTAAGTCTGGTGTGAACTGAATGCGGGAAAACCTGAGACTGGTGGCTTCTGCCAGAGTTTTCACGAGCAAAGTTTTGCCCAGTCCTGGTACGCCTTCTAGCAGTGCGTGCCCGTTGGCCAATAGGCAGATGATTGCTCCGTCTACAATTTCATCCTGCCCAACAATAACCTTGCTAATCTCGTCGCGAAGGGATCTAAAATAGTTGTTGAACCGAACAACTTTTTCTTCGGCAGACATTTGCTACCCCCAAAGTTTAATACGTTACGCTTCAAGTGACAGTTAGTCTTATCAGGCTTGGTCGCATTTCCTCACAAGTGCTGATGGATTTTCGCCGCATCGCATAAAAGTCGTAAACCGGGCATTCGACCAACCCTACTTGGTTAGACTACTGAAGTACTCTTTTACTCTCGTTTTGTACGCGGGTGGGATCTTTTCTTGTGCTAGTGCATTTTCTGCGGCCTTCTGATAATTGGCAAATACTTCTGTGTAGGGCGTTTTGACCGGTGATGCTGCATCTGGCGCGCCCTTCACTTCTCCGATCGCAAACACCGTGCCGCTCTTGCCAACGTGTGCTGAAACTTGCGCTGTTGTCTTGACTGGTCTCGTTTTTTTGCGAGGACCCGTGTTTCTGTCGTCGCCGCCCCAGCCCGATCCCGGACCTGCAACTCCGCACTGACCCAGTGCGGCGCCGATACCCAGTCACCCTGCGCCTGCCATATCAAGGTATTTCGCCATTTTTTGAAGCTGTTCCAGCTCTTTGATAAGCTTCTCCAACTCCTGAGGGCTCATAGCAGCAAGCTTTCGGGCTTGTTCCAGAAGTGCTTTGGCAAGCTTGTCTAGGTCGGTATTCTTTAGTGCTTCAGCAAGTGCTTCCAATTGTTTTTTTAGAGCTTCACGGTCTGCCTCTGTCATTTTGCGGAGGTTGCTAGGCAGATTCAACCTTTGCGCTAGCTTTTGGATGATCTTCAGCGCTTCTCGGTAGTCCTTGTTTTCCAACAACTTAGCTATGGCTTGGGAAAGCTCGCGGGGTATGGGAAGCCCGCTTGCTGGGTCAGCATACCTTGCTAACATTCGTTCGAGAGCTTTTTGCTCTGCAGGTGTCAGCGGATTGGGCTTTTTGGCGAGCCGTGCCAACTCCGGATCGGTCGGCAGTCTCTTCATTGCCTCAGAAAGGGGGATATTCTTTTCTGCTGCAAGCTTGGCTGCCATTTCTTTAGACAGCTCATCGCTTGCTTTTCTTAGGTCCATTGTGGCCTGTCGTATTGTCTTCGTTGCGGAGTTGGCTTGGGCTAATCGGTCTTGTTCGTTCTTGATTTGCTTGGTTAGATGGGCGCTTTTGAGCATTGCTTGCTTCTTTGACATTCGCCCGGATTGCATTTTGAGTGCAAAGTCCTGCAGTCTTGCCGCTAGCCTTCTAAGCTCTTTTTGGTCACGGGGTGCTTCTCGGCTGATCTGTTTGGCGATTTTGGTTAATTTAGCTGACTGTTGCTTCATAACCCGCACTTCCGCACGTCGAGTCTCCGACTGAAATGCAGGCGAAACAGGGAGCACAACAGCTGCGGCAAGTAAAAGCACCGCTATTCCGAAGAGCGCGTGCGGTAGTCCGAACTTGTGTGGAAAAACCTGGTTCGCAGGCAGCTTCGACACGTGCTCCACTGCATCTTTTATCACTGCCGAGGCGGTTTCTTCGAGCACGGAATGTGTGACTACCGTCTTCCGGTTCAATACAAGTGCAGTCGAAAGCCGCTCGCGCAGATTGGCTCGTCTGTCAGTGGTAATCGCCAAGGCGAGATCGTCGAGAGGTCTAACTAGACCCCAAATCGCGCCGACAGCAGTTCCAGCTGCCACTACA
>Ga0123519_10008890_pt1 | contig 15234 bp, 5 predicted proteins | sample YelNatPaOPRAMG02_FD_87396 | JGI IMG/M metagenome (GOLD analysis project Ga0123519, IMG submission 87396) | Hot spring microbial communities from Yellowstone National Park - Yellowstone National Park OP-RAMG-02 (version 2) | ecosystem: Environmental > Aquatic > Thermal springs > Hot (42-90C) ...
TCACTAAAATATTTTGAAAAAATAATTCCGATAACTCCAACTCCACTATAAAGATCTATTAAAATCGAATTTTGTTTCTCATTTTCATCATAATTTGCTTCGATATATTTTTTTACGACACCAAATAACTTTTCTGCTTGTTTTGTGTTAGTCTGAAAAAATGTATTGGGATAAATCTCAAATTCGTAATCAAATAATTTCTCTATGATATAACCCTTTCCATAAATTACTCTGAATTCAAAAGGTAAAGTTGAACTGATGTCTGGGCTACTTAAAACACTTACGAAAGTAGTTATCTCTGGAAATCTTTTCCGAAGTTCATTAGCTAATTCTTCCAATAAATCCTTTTCAAAACGAGTTGTTATCAATGCGACTAATTTTTCATCGGTATTTTTTGCTTCACGAATTACTAATGCTTTTAATAAACCATTTTTGTTTTTCAGGGAATGAATTGAAATATTTTTTCTGAAGAGGAAATCGCTTACAAAATTTCTTACATTGTTTGAAAATTCTGATTGTAGAAAACATTCATCAATATGAATGACTTTTTCATATTGTTTGGGAATATGTAAACCAAGCGCAAATTCTTTCTCATTTTCAGAATAACTTTCTCCTTCGAATAACCATCTTTTTGCAAACGAGAATTCCATTTTATTTCTGTAAAAGTATTCATTTTCACTTCCCAAAACTTCGTTAATTTGTACATTAGTAATTTTGCCTATTCTTTTGAAGGCTTCTTCCACAAATCCTTTTTTTATGTTCAATTGCTCTTTGTACATCAGATTTTGAAGTTTACAGCCACCACACAAACCAAAATATTTGCATCTCGGTTCGGTTCTATAAACTGAGGGTTCTAATATCATCTCCGCTTTTGCTTCTAAATAATCATTTTTTACTTTTACAATTCTCGCCTCAACAAGCTCATCAGGTAAACAATTTTCAACAAAAACTATTCTACCTTCTATTTTACCGAGACAAAAACCTTGACTAACCATCTTTTGGGTACGAACTCTGACTATCTCATTTTTTTTAAAATTCATACATCTCCTTTTTTACATGTATTTTTTTCCAACTTTGAAATTATTTCACAATCCATTATAGACTAAGTGCAATTTTATCAAAAAATTAATGATTTATTACTGGCACTAAATTTGACCTTACTAAATTAAAGTTTAACGAAAGTACTCTCCTGAACCTCCTAAATCCCGGATCAAATCCGGGATTTCTTTTTTAAACAACAACAACTGAAATTTACATTTTAGGCTTCACTACTTGTAAGTCGTTGATTTCAAAAAAGTAAATAAAAAAGTTTACTTCTTTAATCGATGATTTTTCCAAATTTAATAGATCCAACTTATTAAGGATTTTAAACAACCTTCAAAACCATCTTAAAAGGAACATTAGCAGAAATAAATTCTCAATTGATTTCAAATTTTCAATTTTAGACACATCTCAATTTAAGACATTTCTTATTACCAAAAACCTTAAAAATTTTCAAAAAATCACGAATTAAGTTGGGGCATAGAAATTGGGATTAGATCTACAATGAAAAAAGAGTTTTTATACAAAACACAAATTAACAACTGGAGGTAAATATGAAACCAAATCTACAAAAATGGTTCAACATAGTGAGTAAAGTTCTTTTAACCTCACTATTCTTTTTAACCCTTATATTTCCTAATACAACTAATGCCCAGGGCTCTTGCGACTTAAGCAATTTTGTTACATATACTCAGGGCGGTTGGGGAAATAAAGGAGGGAAACTCTGTAATGGAGTGACTTTCATTACAGTAAAACAATTAGAGACAGGTGCAGAAGTCTCAAAAGGTGACGGAACGAACAAGTTGGGTGCGAATACAACTTTTACTTTTCCAAATGGTAAATCAGTTGTAATTCATACCTCCTGTTCTCAACCAATCTATATTGGAATGAGAGTTTCATCCGAAGGTTTTACTTATGAAATTACTCAACTGACAACAATTCCATCATCTTCTGTAAATCCTGGAAATATCCGTGATTTATATTTTGCAGAGGTTTTTCCATCAGGTTTACAGGTTGGTGGAACATTTAAACTAACTTTGACAACTGCAAAAGCTGTTGAAGAATTTTTACCACAAGGTGGTAGCCCAAAAGCACTTGATAAAAATTACACCGATTCAAAGAGTACCAAAGCAGGTGTTTTTGCAGGTCAGGTTGTCGCTCTTAAGTTAAATGTTGCCTTCAGTGATGCTGGGAAAATTGGAAGTGGCTCTGTCAAATTAGGTGAATTAATAGTTAACGCAGGTCCACTTGCTGGTAAAACAGTTTATGAAGTTCTAAACTTAGCAAACATAGCTTTGGGTGGTGGAACGACACCCTATTCCATTACACAATTAAACGAAGCTGTTACTGCAATCAATGAAAATTTTGATGGTGGAAAAGTCAATAAAAACTATTTAAGATGTCCCGACTTACCACAACTTGGTTCTGTATCTGGTACAGTCTTTTTTGATGTGAACGGAAATGGAATTTTTGATTCAGGCGAATTTGGATTACCAAATGTCAAAGTCTATTTGTATTCGGGATCAATTTTAGTTGATTCAACAATAACAGACGCTTCAGGTTTTTACAAATTTGCTAATCTCAACGCTGGAAATTATAGTGTAAAAGTTATTGATCCATATTTGTTAGTTCTAACAACTCCACCAAATCCAAGACCAGTTTCTTTAACAAGTGGAGAGAACAAAACTAATATTAACTTCGGTTATAAATGTGGACAACAGCTTGCTAAAATTTCTGGTTATGTATATGTAGATGCAAACAAGAATGGCGTAAAAGATGCTGGTGAATCACCTCTTGCCAATGTCACAATCAAACTTTACGATGAAAACGGTACAATAATCAACACAACGACAACTAATGCAAGTGGTTACTATGAATTTACTGGATTAATTCCTGGTAATTATACAGTTGAAGAAATTGATCCAGATAATTACAGAAGCACTACTCCAAATTACATAAACATTACTCTCTCATCAGGTCAAAATTCTCAGAACAATAATTTCGGTGATATTCTTTCTGCTGATATTTGTGGAATGGTGTTTAATGATGAAAATGGTGATGGTATCAAACAACCTTCAGAACTTGGAATTGCAGGTGTTTTAATAGAATTATTCGAAATGCCTTCTAATACTTTTGTTGCCTCTACTGTCACGGGTGTCAATGGTGAATACTGCTTCACATTTTTAATTCCTAGTAGTTATAAAATAAAAGAAAATGATTTACCAGGATATGTAAGCACGACTCCAAACGAAATTAACCTGACAGTTAATCAAGGTGATAAAAGTTTCAATAACAACTTTGGCGACAAAATCCATACAATTCAAAAAGGTTCAATTGGCGACTTTGTCTGGAATGATTTGAATAAAAATGGAATTCAGGATAATGGTGAACCTGGAATGGCAAATGTTATTGTTAAACTTTATGATTGCAATAATAACTGGATAAAAGAAATAACAACAGATTCACATGGTTTCTACAAATTTGATAGTCTAAATCCAGGTTCTTATCAAATTCTTGTTCAGTTACCAAATGGATTTGCATTCTCACCAGCAAATCAAGGTTCTGACGATACCAAAGATTCAGACATCGATCCATTGACCTGGAAATCTCATTGCATAAACTTAATGAGCGGTCAAAATCTAACAAATGTCGATGCTGGAATTTATGCTTTGCCAACTTGTTCAATTGGTGATAGAGTCTGGAATGACTTAAACAAAAATGGAATACAAGATCCAGGCGAACCCGGTGTACCGAATATTAAAGTTAAACTGATTGATTGCTCTAATTCAAATGTAATTAGCACAACAACTACAAATTCAAATGGTAATTATCTATTCACATATGTTGTAGCCGGAAATTACAAATTGAAATTCTTTGATTTACCAAGTGGCTGGCTATTCACATCAAAAGATGCTGGATCGAATGATTTACTCGACTCTGATGTAGATCCTTCTACAGGAATGACAGCATGCTTCCCAATCGATGTATTTAATTGTGACAGCAATTCTACAAGGTGGGATGCTGGAATTTACTTTGAGCAACCTCAGTTGTATTGCTCAGTTGGTGATAGAGTCTGGGAAGATTTGAATAAAAATGGAATTCAAGATAACGGCGAACCAGGTGTCGCAAATGTAACGGTAAAAATATTCTCCTGCTCAACTTCAATTCCAATTGATGTGAAAGTAACAAATGCTCAAGGGTACTATCAGTTTAATAATGTGCCGGCTGGAAACTACTACATTAAGTTTGAAAACATTCCAACTGGTTATGTCTTTACTACAAAAGATGCAGGTTCGAATGACCTTTTAGATTCAGATGTCGATCCATCTACTGGAAAAACAGCTTGCATCCCAATCGATCCACAAAATTGTGATAGTAACTCAACAAGATGGGATGCAGGAATTTACTTATGCCCACCAACTTATGAAGTTAGTGGAATGGTATTCAATGATGTAAACGGTAATGGAATAAAAGATTTTGGTGAAGTTGGAATACCAAATGTTTTGATCAAGTTATGGGGTACATCAGCTAACTTGATTGCAACTACTTTGACAAACTCACAAGGTCAATTCAAGTTTACAGGCGTTGTCCCTGGTGATTATCATGTTCAGGAAATTGATCCAGCTGGTTATATCAGCACAACTCCAAATTCATTCTTCATAACAGTTAGTGGTTCTAATGTAAGCAATATTCTTTTCGGTGATAAAGTAAAACCACAACCTGAACCATGCGACTTAACTAAATACAAAACATATACTCAAGATCAATGGTGCCTTGAACCAGCAAGAACTTTATTGCTCAGCAAGTTCTCCGTCGTATTTCCATCTGGAATGAAAATCGGTGATGCTGGCTCTCCATATTCAATTACCTTTACAAATGCTAATGCATTGCTATCATTTATGCCTCAAATTGGTGCTGCTGGTGCGCTTAATATGAGTTATATCAATCCAACTTCTACAACGGCAGGACAATTTGCAGGCAATGTCGCATCATTAGCTCTCAATGTTGCATTGAACGACTCTGGCTTCCTTGGATCAACTTCAACAACTAAACTTGGAAATCTTGTTGTTGCTTCTGGTCCAATGAAAGATTACAAGGTATACGAAGTTCTCTTGCTTGCAAACAAAGCTCTTGGTGGTGGAACAACTCCATTCTCAATTCAAACTTTGAATGATGTCGTCTCGAAGATTAATTACAATTTTGCTTGCGATTGCAATTATGGTTACTTAACCTGCCCACCTCCTCCAGATTCTTGTGGTGGTGGATTTGATGCTGGTGTAGAATCTAATGCAAACCTTGCAGATCTCTTATTGCAAAGATTGACTAAGATTGAATATGGAATGACAACAAAGATACTTAAGAATTCAAGATTTATCTTCAAAGGTTCATTCGGATTACAAGAGATATTCCCACAAGTTGGTCCGATGGGTTCAAGACCAGTAGAAACGACTCCGTTTGATATACTTGGAATTTCTAATGCAACATCAGCTTATGCAGTTGACTATAACTTATCACTTGCAAAAGGTGATGTGAGAGTTGCAAGCGTGTTTGCGACTACAACTAATCCACCATATATCTATGAACATACAAAAGCAATTTGTGATAGATTAATCAATGCTGAGCTCGATTATATCTCGCAAGTAGAAATTGATAATCATTACTTCTTTGCTTCGGTTCTTGATAAAGCTGAAGAAGGCGTAAAAGACTACACAATTCACTTCAGCATTTACGAAGTTGGTAATAAATTCTTGGTAGATTCAAGATGGTTAATTGAAGAATATGAAGTTCCATCCAATGCAAGTAATGTGTATAACTTCCAGGTCTGGGGAAGCAACTTCCAGAATGCAATCTATCTTGCTGAATTAATTCTTGAACAATTCAAAGCTAAAGGTCAGGTAGAATATCTGAACAACAATCCAATTGCACCATCATTAGTATATGTCAAGAAAGGAAAATACAATCACAATGGTACAATTGAGTTGATTGTAAATAATGAACAGGTAGTTTCTGATAACATAACGATTAGATTTAAGGCTCGTGAAGTGCAAGGTGGCGACAGAAATGAATTCGTGAAGACATATCAAATCAATCCAGGTATTAATACTTTGATTATCAACACTGGAATTCTATCTGACGCTAATGTATACATTGCATCTACAAATGGATTTAAAGATGAAATCTTTGTCAGTGGTGGAGCTTATACTTACCTGAACGGAAGCTCTTCAAGAGTAGATGAATTTATCACCAATACATTCAATACACCATCTTTGAACTCATTACCGAAAGAATCAATGGTATTGAGTGGTGGCGCAAGAGTTCGTGGTCAACTCGGCGATTGGATTACAGTATTTCGTTCGTTGACTGCTAACACAGCTCCGTATGATTTAAGTGATTACGATGCAATCAGATTCACAATTCGTGGTTATGGTAAAGTTCAGGTAAGATTAGAACAAGATGGAATTAAGAATTTTGACTATCATATTAAGTCATTAGTTCTCGATGGTTCTGAGCAAACAGTTACAATTCCATTTAGCGAATTCAAACAGATGAGCGGTAACAGCAAGCTCGATCCAAGATTGATCAGAAAGATTTCCTTGATGATACTAAAGAGCGAAAATCCATCAATGACAAATGTTGATGTTGAGATTAAGAACATTGTGTTCCTGAAGAAGCATAATGAAGAGACAACCGGTGTCGAAATACCGAAGGAATTCAAACTCGCTCAGAACTATCCGAACCCATTCAATCCAAGTACATTAATCGAATACTCGGTTGCAAAACCAGAACATGTGACAATTAAAGTTTACAATGTCTTAGGTAAAGAAATTGCAACATTAGTTGATGAAATGAAAGAACCAGGTGTTTACTCAGTAAGATTTGATGCAAGTAACTTAAGCTCAGGAATTTACTTCTACAAATTCCAGAGTGAATCTTACAATGCAGTGAAAAAGATGATTTTGCAGAAGTAACTCTGCAATTAACGCTCCCTTCCTGCGGAAAGCCCGAGTATTTATGCTCGGGTTTTCTTTTTTTAAATATGAAATTAGCATTGTGAAAAACAGCATCAATAGAAAATCTAATTCAATCAAATTATTCTGGCATCAATCTAAATTAAATTCCTGTTTTACTTCAGCTGATTGATTACCAATTAAATCTTTTCCTCTAATGGTCACCTGATATTTGCCTATAGGATAAGAATTATCAAGTATGAATGACAACTCAAGATTTACATATTTATCGAACTTTTCTTTTTGAATGGCAACTGAATCAACTTTTGCAATGCCTTTAATAGTTCGATTATCAGGAGTAATCAAATCAACTTCGAGAGCGATATGAAACTTATAATTACCCTCTTCTTTAATGACCTTAAATCCTTCACTTTTCAGAGATATAAAAACTTCCTGAGATGTGCCCTCTTCATCGTTGGGCATAGAGTAGATATCAACATCATACAATTGTAATTGCAAATTTTCTTTTTGACAGTTTATTGCAAAAAATAAAAATGTAATCAAAAGCAAAGCAACTAAGATTTGTCCAGTTCTCCGCATTTTTTCTCCTTTTATTTTTTACAATTATTGACAAATTTTTTTGAAAATAAAATCGACTTGTGAGTTCAATTTTCTAAATTTCCGAGGTGTTGGTTAGTAAGAGAATGTTTAAATTTTTACTAAAAAGTTTTTCAATTACAATTCGATTAAATTTTAAGGAAGGTTTTATTCAGTTAAAATTGTACTGTAGACTCAAACTACTTAATCCGAATAAAATTCTGAATTAAGAAAAGATTTATTATTAAAAGAAAACGAAATTTTTCAATCACTTATATCAATCAACCAGCAAAAAAAATTGCATTTACAATATGAATAAAATTCAATGCACAAAATCACTCTTTTTCTTTCTTCTTACCAAATTCTGGATCAACTTTAATTAACTTCACAACAAGAAATGATGGAATAGTTGCAAGGCACACCCAAATGAAAAAGTTTTTGTAGCCTATAATTTCCTGTAACCAGCCACTGAACATTCCAGGTATCATCATACCAAGAGCCATTATGCCAGTAGTAATTGCAAAATGAGCAGTTTTGTGCTCTCCTTCAGAAATATAAATCATAAACAACATATAAGCAGTAAAGCCAAATCCATAACCAAATTGTTCAATGGCAACACAGGCATTAATTATCCAGAAATTATCCGGTAGAGTTTGAGAAAGATAAACATATACAAGATCAGGAAGATTTATTGCTGCTACCATCCACCATAACCAGTATTTGAGTCCTTTTTTAGCAGCAGCAAAACCACCAAGTAAACCACCGAGAGTTAAAGAAATTATTCCTACAGTTCCATAAACAAATCCAACCTGACCAGTAGTTAAAGCAAGTCCACCAGCTTCTCTCACATCAAGCAAAAATGGTGAAGCCATTTTAACAAGTTGAGCTTCTGCAAATCTGTAAAACAATAAAAATCCGAGTGCAGAAACAATTCCTTTCTTCTTGAAGAAAAGAACAAATGTTCTGAAAAATTCTGAGAAGAAATTTTTAGATGGATCTTGAATGACAGGTTTATCATCCTTTGGATAAGGTAGAATGAAGAAATGATAAATAAAGAAAACTAAGAACATTCCAGCTAAAACTAAAAATGTGACTTTCCAAGCAAAAGGAATATCACCTGAACGAACTTGAAATATTGCAGAGGTTTGATAATTCAATTTAGGATCAAGTTGAATTACGGCAATTGCTGGTTTATTCCAGTTCTTCTCATTAAAAATAAATCTTGCTCCTTCAATCAGATTAATACTATTATCACCTTTTTCGCGTCCAAAGTGAAGTATGTACTCTTTGTCTGGTTTTTTAGTCAAGTAGAAATAAACAATTCCAATATTCCCGGCAAAGTCTGATTTTTTTACAACTGGTTTTTTCTCACTAAAATTTTCTCTTAAAAATGCTTCGAGTGGTTTAGCAATATTCTTATCCCACCAAGATGGTTCAGTTTGTTTCGCATTCTGAGAATTAATTGATTTTTCTTCTTCATAGAATCCATTTTTCAAATTCAATGATTTCACAATCTTCAAAACTGAATCAACTTCGCTTTTCAATCGTCTTTGTGTTCCAATTTCAAGTAAATTAGTTGAAGATTTTACGGCTAATTGATCTTCTTCATTAATAATCAAATTCGTATCGGGCAAGACAATTTCATTTACATAAGTAGGCTTTGAAATTACTGTTAACTCAACTGGAGGCAGACCAGTGTGACTTTCAACATATCCAGCAAGAATAACTAGCAATCCTTGACCTGTAATCATCGCAAGTCGATAAAATGTACTTCTGATACCAACAAAGAAAGCCTGATCATGCTGATTTAATCCAAGCATATAAAATCCATCTGCAGCTATATCGTGAGTTGCAGAACTAAAAGCGAGAAGCCAGAAAAACAAAAGTGTATACTGGAAAAACGAAGGCAATGGAATTGTGAGAGCAACCCCTCCGAGACCAACAGCTACAATAAATTGCATTAACACAATCCAGAATCTTTTTGTCTTCAATAAGTCAACAATTGGACTCCAGAGAGGTTTGATCACCCAAGGCAAATAAAGCCAACTTGTGTATAAAGCAATGTCAGCATTAGAAATTCCAAGTCGTTTATACATTATCACAGAAACGGTCATTACAACTATATAAGGAATTCCTTCGGCGAAATACAAAGTTGGAACCCACAGCCAGGGATTTCGTTTTTCTGGTTTACTGGAAGGTGAGAGAAAATTTTTCATCAGTCTTCTCGCTTTTATGTTATAATTGAGGCATTAAATTCGAAAAACTGAGAATGAAACGCTTAAAAGTGTCTAATAATTGAATACTTCTTAAAATTAATTATATAGATTTCAATTCTCTTAAATAAAAACCCTAACCAGCCTCAGTTTCAATTTTATCGAGAGCTAAAAGAACAGCACCATATGCTGGTGGATGTTCTGGCAAAATCACATTTACACCTTCTACTTTTTGGAGAATTATTTTCCTCAAGAGTTTTGAGTAGTAATTATCCGCGGAAAGCAATCCACCAATAAATGAAATATAAACTGTTCTTACTTTAATTTTATCTTTAATCGCTTTAATGTGTAAAACTAATTCTTCAGCTTCTTTTCGTAAAATTTCACGGCAGGCTTCGTCGCCTTCTTCAGCACATTGAATCACAAGTGGTGCAACTTCTGCAAAATCAAGATTGTCTTTATAAACTTTGTTAATCAAATCTTCAGCAGAATTAATTCCATACTTTTCCTGCAAAAGTTTGAAGAGCTTTGTCTCTGGTCCTCTTCCATCAAGGGATTTTGCAACAGCTTGAAGTCCGAGTCTGCCAATTGAATAACCGCCTCCTTCATCTCCAATGTATCTACCAAATCCACCAACACGATAAAGTGTTCCTGATCTATCTTTTCCAAAAATTATTGAACCAGTTCCAGCAATTAAAATAATGCCTGGTCTACCAGAGAAAGCACCCTCAAGAGCAATGCGAGCATCGCTTGTAATTATTAAATTTTTTAATGTTGTTGAATATGTTTTCTGCCAGTAATCAATGATTGCATTTTTTATTTTTTCAGCATCTTGTTCTCTACCCGCTCCTGTTAAACCTGCACAAATCGCTTCAATATTTTGAATGTTTACCTCAGCTTCATTGCAAACATCCAAAATTAAATCAGAAATTGTCTTTGCTACTTTATCAGTTCCAATGATAAGAAAATTTGCTGGACCTGAGCTCTTCTCAGCAAGAATATTAAGGTTCAAGTCAGCAAGAACAGCGGTTGTTTTAGTTGCTCCGCCATCAATTCCAATTACATATTTCCCGTTGGTGTTTACAGTTTCGTTCATTTTGTCACTCTTTTTTCAATAAAATTACGAAAAAATTTAAGTTTATGATAGACTTTACGATCAATAATTATTAATCAATCATCCAATTAAGCTACAATCAACCAGACAAACTTGGTGAGAATTGTGAAGTCTTTTGTTCTAATTTTTTGTTCTGTTGAAAGAAGATGATTAATCACAATATAGAAATTACTTCCAATTTTAGGTTGCCACATAAATCTGTAATTGATGTTGATTTCTTTCATCTCGTTATTCCACTGAGCAAAAATCGAACTGTAAGTCATTGTTGAAAAATCATATCTTAATCTCATACCAAACTCACGAGTGTAAAATTTTGAACCAGAAATTTCTATGCGATTAATATTAAAATCTGAACTTATAGAAAGATGTTTTGAAAACATATAAGTCAATTCAGATGAAATATTTCTTCTTCTGCCAGAATAGTAAGTTCCTTCGCCAAAATCGAACTCTGCAAAAAAATTACGACTTCGAGATGTATTCAAACTAAACTCAACAGAATTAAAATTGTATTTACCAGCGTAAACTGTAATTGTATCAAAAATTGAGAAATCACTTTCAACATAATCGAAATTTCTATTTACTTGAATTCTAAAAAAGTCATCTGAGTTTGTAATGAAACCAAATGGAGAAAAAGAAAAATTCGAAGTTGAAAGACTGTTTTTATCATTCCAGTAAACATCAGTTTCAAAAAGTGTAAAGTTTAATTTTTTTATTCCCAGATAGTTAATTCTTGGTGAAATTCTCAAATGTGAAGTTATCGATTTAAATCCTCTTCGAAAGAAAAATCCCATTGCCGGATTGAAATCTCGTTGAGCCTCTCGATAACTCAAAAAAGCATTAATCAGATCATTTGGGTAACTTACAAATAGTTTATAAGCATTATTTCTTTTCCCGCCATTTGTTTCACTTGATTTAAGTGCACCGCCTCCAATTGTTAAAGTCTGATCACCAAGAAAATCTGTGAAATTCAAATTAAAATCTGCACCAAAAACTCTATTAAAACCATCTTTTGAGATTTTATTTGTAATGATAAAACCTGCATAAGATTGCTCAAATAAATCATATTTAACTCGTGCAACACCATAATTTGTAGATGGCTCGTCACCTTTTGCAGATGTCTGTACATTCAATAAACCAACTTCAAATTCATTAACTCTTCCCACCAATCTTGCACCTGCATTAATTGGAATTTCTTGACCGCCACTAATCCCAATTCTTCGACTGTAAAAGACATTATTTCTAAAACCAAAAGTATAATCAAAAATGCTTGAGTTCTCGAGAAAGAATTCTCTCCTTTCTGGAAAGAACAAAGGAAACCTTGTCAGATTAATTTGAGCTCTATCTGATTCGACTTGTGCGAAATCTGTATTAAAAGTCAAATCAAGTGATAAGTTTTGAGTTATACCATACTTGATATCAAGACCTGGTTTAATTAAAGTTTTACTTCCATCAATATAAAATTCTCTTCCAACGCTTAGAAATGGTTTAAGATAAATTGGATCTCCTCTTTCAATGTTTCTAATTCCCATTAATTTTCCAGCATAAGCGAGTTTGAAAAAACCGATATTCTGACCAACTCCAGACCACTGAACTTGTTCATTTAATCTTCTAATTTGTCTTTGAAAATTTACTCCCCAGATTTGTTCGTTATGTTTATAAAATTTAAAAGTTGAAAAAGGAAATTCGAATTCAATCGACCAACCGGAATCAACAATAGCTGTACGAACATCCCAGATTCCGTTCCAGTCTTCGTTAAATCCTCTGAAGTCCATTCCAGAAAGTAAAGCATCGTCTCTCATTCCGAGAGGATTCGTTCCAAACCAATAAGCAGATTTTTTATCATTAAAAGTGTCGAATAGAATCATAAAATTATCATCGCCACGAAGATTTCCATCGCTTTTAAGTTCTCGTGCAATAAGTTTATTCGGTTCGGGGTCATAGCACATCACACCAACATATAAAGCATAATCAGTATAAATCATCCTTACTTCTGTTTTGAAAGATGGTGGATTACCAGCAATTGGTTCCTGTTGAAGAAAATCATTTACTGGTTTTGCAACCTGCCAGACGGAGTCGTTCAATAATCCATCAAGTTTTGGACTTGAATAAACTCTTTCAGCGAAGATTATCTTTGAATTTGTTTGAGAAAAAACTGAAACAGAAAAAAAGAAAAATAATATCAATAGAACTCGTTTCATTTCACTCCAGAATTTTTACAAAAATAATTCTTGTTTGATTTTTTTAATGACTGTTAAATTTATTCAACAAAGTTAATTTGAAATAAGAATGGTACTTTAAGATCTAAGTTATAATTTAATCTTTCAACAAATTCTCACACAACAAGAAATAATTCTTATTGGTATCGTTTCTACTTAAAAAAATTCAATTCTTCATTAATTCAAGCTAAAGAAAAAATTTCAGCTTTGAGTATATTTACAAAAAAGATTGGGATTTTTTCACTAATACGGAAAGTTTTTTGAAATTTTGAGAGATGGGAGGTAAGAAAGGTAGTCGCTCTTCATCAGAAATCTGATGAAGGGAGGAAAGTCCGAACTCCGTAGAGCAAGATACCAGGTAACGCCTGGGGGCTAAGATCCAAAGATCTTAGTCACGGAAAGTGCAACAGAAAACACACCGCCTCGAATTTACTTCGAGGTAAGGGTGAAATGGCGGGGTAAGAGCCCACCAGCATCAGGGTAACCTGATGGCTTGGCAAACCCTATCCGGAGCAAGGTCAAATAGGGGAGGAAGTGAGTTCCGGCTTCTTGCTCTAACTCACTACGAAGCTGCTCGCTTCGTTACTACTCCCGGGTAGACCGCTGGATTCCAATGGCGACATTGGAACAAGATAGATGACTACCTCTCCTGCGGGAGAACAGAATTCGGCTTACTGACTTCCCATCTCTCATTAAAATTTATTTTAAGTTATGAAACAGAGATACAACTGGAAAATTCTAAATTGCCCCGATGAATTCAGTCAACAAGTACTTGTTGATGATCTAAACATACATCCATCCCTGGCAAAGGTTTTAGTACTTAGGGAAATCGATAGCTATCGAAAAGCAAGACAATTTTTCAAACCAAGTCTTGATGATTTGCACGATCCATTTCTCTTAACAGGAATGCGTGATGCTGTTAAAAGAATTATCAAGGCTTTGACTGATAATGAAAAGATTTTGATTTATGGCGATTACGATGTTGATGGAACCAATGCCGCAGCAATGCTCTACCTCTTCCTAAATGAAATCGGTGGAAATGTTCAAATTTATATTCCAAACAGATTTAAAGAAGGTTATGGTATTTCAAAAAGTGGAATTGATGAGGCAATTCAAAATGGAAATAAACTTATAATTTCTGTTGATTGCGGAATTACAGCCATTGAAGAAACTGAATACGCAAAAAATTATGGAATTGATTTAATAATTTGTGACCATCACGAACCAGGTGAAGTTTTACCAAAAGCCCTTGCCGTTTTAGATCCATTAAAACCAGGTTGCCCTTATCCTTATAAATATCTTTCTGGTGCGGGAGTAACTTTCAAATTAATGCAGGCAATTTCAAGTTCAATTGGAATGAAAGATTTGCCTTTCAAGTATTTAGATTTTGTTGCTGTTGCAGGTGCTGCTGACATTGTACCTTTAACAGATGAAAATCGAATTCTGGTAAAATTCGGTCTTGAAAAATTGAACAATGATCCACGACCTGGTTTCAAAGCATTAATTGAAAAAGCTGGATTAAAATTAGGTAACATATCAAGTTCACAAATTGTTTTTGGACTCGCACCTCGAATTAATGCGGTTGGTAGACTTGGTGACGCAAATCGAGCAATTCAACTTCTTCTTTCAAAAGATTATGAAGAAGCATTGCATTATGCTGAAATTCTTGATAAAGAGAACAGAAATCGACGAGAGATTGATGAAGAGATATTAAACGAAGCAATCCAAAAAGTGGAAAACGAAATCAATTTAGATGAAGAAACTGCCATCATTCTGCACAAAGAAGATTGGCATCTCGGCGTAATTGGAATTGTTGCTTCAAGATTGGTAGAAAAATTTTACAGGCCTTCTATTCTTTTGACAAGTGTCGATGGTATTCTTAAAGGATCAGCTCGAAGTATTCCCGATTTTAATCTTTATGAAGCATTAAAAGAATGCGAGGATATTTTACTTCAATTTGGTGGACATAAAGCTGCTGCGGGACTTTCGATTCATTACGATAAAATTAATGACTTCAAAAAAAGATTTAATGAAGTTGCTAAAAAAAATCTAACTCCTGAACAACTCATTCCCACACTCGAAATAGAAGCAATTGTAGAATTAAA